>JGI24021J15306_10000498_pt1 | contig 30126 bp, 13 predicted proteins | sample Ectturendosymbi1_FD_15306 | JGI IMG/M metagenome (IMG submission 15306) | reverse complement strand
AGCCGCACACCATACCCCCCAATCGGGGGGGGGGGCCCACACTGTCACAGGAGGCCCAAAATTCCAGTCCCGCCACCACATACCACACCAGAGAAAACCTCGATTCTCCAAATTGAAAAATGAAGCACTAGAAATCAGTGAAGTTAGGGGGCCCTTTGAAACAAAAGTGCTTATGCATTACAGTTTCTTTGGGCCCCTTTAAAAGCAAGGTATTTACGCATTACAACTGCTGTTGGGGACTCCTTTGAATGCAAAGTAGCCTACTTATACATTGCAGTTGCTGTTGGGCCCCTTTGAAAGCAAGATACACAGGTCGACTAATAAAACAGATCCGGGTTGAAAAACCCTTAGTGGGAGCCCCGGTCACATGCGGCAAAACGCCTACTACCGTAACTTGAAGTGAACATTTGAAGATTTATTGCCGTGTTTATTGTTATGCAATAAAGACCACGAGTACAACAATCCGCTAGCAAGTTTCGCAACCTGCCTCTGCAAGCAAAGGATCGGACATTAGCGAACTACGCAGTTGCGCTAAGCGTTTCGGGGGCCTCACGGTCACNACTTTGCCCTGATGTACCTCGCGTTCATTTATCCGGCCCTGCCTACATGCCTAGTTGTATATGAGGACCTTTTTTGGTAAGACCTCCAAAAAAAGGTCTTCATGCCTTTTTCTGGACATGCTGGGTGCCATTATTTAAAATCAAACAACGTTGGGCACATTTTGGCCAAATTTTCAGCGATTTTACTCGAATTTTCGACAAATCAAAACATTTGGGGGTGTGCTTGCACCCCTGCCACCGATACGCCTTGATGTACTGTAACTCGAATGTGTTTTATTTTCTCTAGTGTGACATTTTATCTGTCCATTTATGCAAAATCTGAAATCATAACCACATAGTGACAAAGGAATGATGTTTGAATAAGCACTGGATCTATTTTAAAGCATCCACTTTACTCTCAGGCATACAATTTCATAAAACCACAGGTATGTTGTTGCACAAAACTGTGATGTGATAGACAAAAACTGACATCAGATATGAAATCAGCACCCTGAAATTAGTCTAAATAAGTTGAAAAAGTTGAAACAACTGAATGTGTGTATACTAGTGTTAATGATAAGAAAAAGCTATGTCTCAATTTGCACCTAAACGAGAGAATGCATTTACTGCATAACTATGCATTCATCCATTTAACATTCTGTAGCACCTGGGTCATGTGACACATATTGACTCTGCAATAAACAGTGGAAACGTTCTAATTTTCCCATTTGGTTTGTTTTTAACTTTGCCAGTTGTTGGATAATGATCTTTTTTCTACCACCATAAATCTATCTTCACTAATTTCAGCAGGTAAACTGGACCGAGCTGATTTCATTTGCGTAAACAACACTAAATAGTTTCATTAGAGCTAAGGTCTAAACGCTGGGACAACGATAAAAATGTCGACCAGGTTGTCTCGTGATTTTTTTCATGATTTCCTTACCAACTGCAAACCACTTCATTAATTCTGTAACAAGTTGACAAAAATTATGACTAACCTGTGGATCAAAGTTGACTGATATTGTGTCCGATTGAGAACAGCGTTTAATGAGAGGCTGGCCAAGGTTGAAGTTGCATGCTTCTTCAACGCCATTCGTCCATTCCTTGTAAATTCTAGCTTCATGCCTATGTAAAAATCATTATCTCCAGAGCCTTTACATCATGCACAACCATTCAAAATCAAATCATCAATAAGGGAAGCTTACCATAAACTTTTCACAAACATCAAAAGAAAACTAGCAATAGCAAGGAAAGAAACTTACTCTTCAATCAACTTGAGCATTTGTTTTTGCTTGAAAAACACCAGGGCGCATGCATCTGATGTCAAACATCTGAACAAAAATGCAATGAACGGTCATTATCACAAACAGCCTATCTCGATTGGATTTGGATTTAGGCTACATTGATAAGCACGTAATCACGGAGGAACTTTTGAAACAGCAGTGAAGTTTTTATTGAGAAGTAAGAGTTTAAAAAACAACACTTCAAACAAAAGGTCTTTAAACTATACGTCTGTAATGTGATGTTTTCCACAATCTAATACTAATATTTTTTAGACAGACATGGCAAACAGTGATAGATTTTCTTACCTTAAAGATAGAAATGACAAGCAAGCATAGTTTCATGATAATTTACCTGTTTGTTTGCGATCTTTCCCTGATTTTGCAAGAAAACAAGTAATACACTTTTCCATGCCTTTGAGTCTGTATCATTAAATTTGCATTCTAGGAATTGTAAGTAGTCAAGTTTACAGGAGATATAAGAGATATTACTTGATTTAAATTTTATGTAGTTTTTCACACAGAAAAAATGCCCTCAATACAACTGCGTACAGTTGCATGTNGCTTAAACTACAATCCTCCCAATATAAAAATTTTATTTTTGCATCTTAATTTCAACATTCCATCACAATGCTCACAGAAGCTACCACATTCTGTGCCATTCAAGAATGAAAAAAACAGGTTGCTGAAACCTTTTGGAGTACTAAAAGATGTAGCTAAAAATTACCACAAAGAGGCAATCAACATGAATGTTGAAGTTTAACCATGCAACAAAACCAATATGATTTATTTACTTACGGATGGCTAATATTTCTGAACCATTCCATAGGCCATGAGATCCTGTGTCGCAACTCTTTTGCCCATTTAAGCTCACCAGCTATCGGTGGCTGGTTTTTGTGAATAAATGGATGCACAGGACTAGGCAGATTGCCAGGTTTCTGCAAACAAAACGTACATTCTCTTTGTAAAAAATATACAAAAAAATGGTACTTCTAAGTGAAAACAATTTTAATCTACCTATATATGTAAACTCAGTTTCACAATGTTCATTGTATTGAAGAGCGTAGACAAAGATGCAAGTTATGCCAGGCTTGTAACTTCCACACAGAAAAAAATATTAAAGGACAGTGTAAGATCTATCACATTCGCACAGCACTATTTTGAAATGTAGATGCTACAGGCTAAATGAAGTAATAAAACATACAAGGTTTTCTGATTCAGCAAGATGCTCATCAAAGAGTTTTTTAGATGCATCCAAACTGGAATTGAATTTTTCCAGAAGAATTGGATATTTAAAATCAAAATCTGCTTTAATAATAGGACGCTCCAGCAGGCTGCCAAAAATGTTCAGCATCTGAAAAACATGAGAAATATTTTTAATATAAAAAACAGTGCCTCTGAATAATTTGGCCACATGATACTGATTTGATTTTTTGATACATGCGGGCACATTGAATTGGATAAAATCACTGAAAAATTTTTGGACCAAGTTGACTTGAGTTTCAGAGCAGTTATGTCATTAAATCTAAATTGGCATTTCTTCTTTAATGCATCCACAAAACAGCAATTTTCTCAAACATTAGCACATAACCAGAAATGCGTGCCAGTTATGTTAGATTCACATTAAGTTCTGAGCAATCCAGGTCTACGATTTAATCCTGTCACCAGATTCTTGGTCAATCTTTGCATCTTTTCCTGTGGCTGAAGTCAGCCGGACTTGAATTTCCAGGGTTTTGAAGCAATTTTGATATATGACTTAACCACAAAAATGACAGTAGTAGTTCACAATTGCAAGAATACCTCAACAAAAAAGAACCCTAAAAGTAAAACCAAAAACAATATTATAGTAAATCTGGAAATTCAATAAGTTTATTTCGTTCTTTCTTTACATATGAATTTTAAACCATTTTCCCAGGCCTAGCACCAGCTTACTGTCTCATGTCCAATAAATTATAATCATTTAGTGACTGTCACATAAACTGCATCATAATCAATCATAGACAACTCATTAATTTTATACAACACAGAGCTCTAAGAACAAATTTTAACAATTAGTCAACAACTTTTTACATTCACTCAGTTTGCTCCAATTGACAACCTCAATGTAAGCCAAAAATGCTGTGATAAGTTCATGCAAAAATTTGATGATAAATACACATTTTTTTAGAAACATGGAAGCAAACTTTTGCATTCAAGTTATACTCACCTACCAGCAAAATAAAAGTTTTCATTACCTTAAATATAGATTCCATACCAGAACAGTCATCGAACCCTTGGCATATAATATTGGCAAGTTGTCGTTCAAGATCAGAAAGTTTTTCTGAGAAAGCTACAAAATCTTTTTCAAATGCCTATAAAATTCATCAAGGAATATTAGTTTAGTTTCCATAAAACAACTTCTACCATTCAAAAACGTGCCACAATTTTTGCAGTATCTCCACAACTTACCTCATCTTCAGGATCAAGCGGGTTGTATGAAACTTCACCAAATGAATGGTAAATTTCCTGAAAAGACCCATATATGTTCAGCACGAGTTGACTCAACAAATGACCCTTTACTCCACCAAATTCAATTTTTTCCAATTTCATAAATTCTTGGCTTCTCAGAAAAAAATCCTAAAAGCAGACAGCACATGTTCTTCTACTTACAGAAAATGCTGTAATGATGAAAAAGCAGACAAAGCCCCTGTCAATGTTAGTTTTCATCTCACAATGAGAAGATCAAATTGGACTCATGTTCAAAAACATAAACAAAGTTTTATTTGTGTGGTGTTCAACATCTATTTTCTGCCAGCAGATCAGCTCTCAATATAATAATTTGAATGTTCTCCAGTAACAGCTCCTATACTTCCAATTTGGCTGTATAATCAACAAAAATTCTGCAGTTGCAACGCATGGAACATGGTAGAACGGATACAAACTCTACAGATCTTTTTCCTAAACATGAGATATAAAAAAATAATCAAACCTGGTGATCATTTAATGAAGTTCGGAACAGCATAGTTTATTGCAATGATCCACAACGAATTACTGACAGAATCATTAGAAAAAAACTGATGCTTTTTCATAAAATTTTCGGCATATAAAAATGTTTCAACAGTTTTTAGTTTTCTTTAACATTATCAAAATGCATTAGAAAAATGTTAGTGTTTATGCTTTATCAAAATAGTCATGTCCAATTAATTTATCATTGGCTCTTGATCACTAATTTTAAAATTTTTTTCAGTTGTGTTTATAATGTTTTATCAACCACAGATTGATTTTGACAAAACCATCTGCTGAAGTTCTAAATGAAACAAAATATAGAAACAAATATCAAATGGTGTCTGATATCCTCGTAGCTTTCAACTTTGTTAATGATTGCCATGATAGCTCGAAACTCATAATCGCACAATAGTTCAACATTTATGTTGATAAATGACTTTTACCATAAGGATATCCAGTCTTAAAATGAATTTATCCATCCTTGAAAACACCAAATCAGGAGCAAAATTCCATCTTTTAACTTTTGCTGGATCCTGAAAAGAGATTCATTTTTCCTATTTAAAACAACAAACTTGAATTGAAAGCGATAAGAAAAGTATTGCTATCATTTATGCGAAAATACTATCATAGTCGTGACTGGTGAGTGGTTTCGTAAGAACTGAACACTTTACAGTAACTTCTTCAATTTGCTTTCAACAATCATGGAAAATTATTATAAAGCAATTTACTTTACATATGATATCACAATAAATAAACATTTGCAATATCGTTCATATACATCTTGTTTACAATGGAACACTTTTTAAATGATAAGTGCCTGGAGTTCACCATTTTCCACCATGAAACCAAACTTCCACAAGGATTTCTTATCTAAAAATATCCATACAACACAAAAATATACAAAAAACAAAACTTCAACCTAGGGTAAGTTAAATATATTACGAAGGTTCAAAGCAAAATTTAAGTGTTTTTTATGTATGAAACAACAGGACAGCTTCTATAAAAAATGTACATTATACAATGAACACTGCTTTTGCTTACAATAATGTGTTACTGAACCAATTTTTTGGATGTTTTGTGACATATCAGTTTCAAGCAATATTTCGTTATCATAACAGTAGCCATAATATCAAACACAAATCTATTTAAATAAGAGTTAATGATGCCAACTTGGCAACAGAGTAGCTATAATACTGTATACAGAAAACTCATTTTCAGATCACACAGAGGAATCAAAACATCTTAACATCTTCAATAAATATGCTCAGGCACAATTTTGCGGTGGAACTAACACGTATGTTTGTTTGGAGCTGTTTAAGGTGTACTTGGAAGATGGCAGGCAGCATTATAATTCTCAGGTAATGATAGCTGACTCACTGCAATGATAGTTTTAGTGGTAGTGCTGAACAGAAGCTCATCAAAGGTAAAAAATATCATTGAAAAACATTTGATCAGTATTTCTAAAACTTTTAGACAATTTTGCAAAAATTCATGGGGAAAATAACATTCAATTTCATGTCTTTACGAGACAAGTATTTTACATATAGACAGTGGCATTATCAATATGATTAAGAAGTGGTCTAGAATGGAATAATAACGATATAAATGTGGTTTGGAACTGCTTCAACCAGCACCACAACCACTTGCCATATCTCACGGCAACACCAATGATATCATATCTCGCGTAGTCCTCAACTGCGAATCCTTCCTAAAACATCATGAAGATTTGCAGTTACCATCAGATTCACAACAATATCAAATTGCAGTGGGCCTCACGAGGCTCCCAGCTAAATGCATTTAGACAGTTGAACCGAACAGGTCAAATTAGTACACAGGCACATAAAAACTACAACTTAGAAGGTACTAGTGCTCATATACTACTTTCATTCCATTAGCACAATTACTCTAGCAATTCATTCATTTTCATGCCAACTTTTCCTCTGGGGAAGGTCACAGGGGCAGCAGCCCTAGGAGGACTCAAAATGCATCATGATTTGCTATTTCAGATAGCTCTGCTGGCTCTACAGCAAAACCAGTGACAAGGTCAGAGATGTGATCACACTACCTGGTCCTTTGTCAACTCTTTCCTGTGAGTGTAGCCACCAGGACTTGTCTCACCAATCTTTCCTGGGACATTCTGGTCATATGTCCAAACCGTCATAGCTGGGATTTCTGTATTTCGAGAAGTGGCTACATGCTCAGGTCTTTACAAATGTTACAGCTGCATACTTCATGGCAAAGTGTCACACTATGAACTCTTCACAAAAATCCCATCTCAGCCACTTGTATTAATTTTCAGCTGCATGCAGCTGAAAACTGATCAAGTGCTTGTTGAAGATCCTGTTCACAAGATGAAAGCAGTACCAAATCATCCACAGAAAGCAAACAGTTGATCCTGTGGCTCCCAACAGCGCCACCCTTGTCAACTTGGTTGTGACTGTCTATCCAATTCATATAGGCTATGAAGAGGAGTGGTGACAGCACACACCCTTGTCAGAGTCCAACACAAAGTGTAAACTGTGATTAATGCTGTCAAAATGGATAAAAACATTTGAGCAGAAATACAGTGACTTTACAGCCAGTAACATACAGCCATCAACACTGCACTTCCACAACACTCCCAAAAGCTTTTCATGAGGGACCCGGTTGTATGCTTTTTTGAGGTCGACAACACATGTGTAGAAATGTTTGGCATACTCTATCAATTATAATTTCCAAATCTGACCACATTTACTGATCTCATGTGTAATAGCAAAAACCTTGAGACACAAACATTTCCTGAATCAAGCTGCTGATAAAGATAATGTTTTCACTGAACCCATAATCTATGTCTATGCTGATGCCAGTGTATGTCTATACCTTGCTAGTCCACGCAATTTGTGTTTAACACATGAAAAAATTCCACAAGAGTGCATGCCCACTGTACCTGTACCTATATGCAAAAATAAGAATGGTGATATAAGCCATGATAGCAATGAGAGAGCCATTTCTTTTACAACAATATCTCCACAAATTCAAACATTAATTTTATCCTGTATTTCACCAATCTTGCCACCATTGATAACCAGCTTAGCTTTATGATACAACATCTATTGATGTTGTCATGTCTCATTCTGCAAATACATAAGTTTAATCGGTGAATCTGATTTACTCTGACCTGTGAGAGGGTGAAGACGTGAAGAGTTTATGCCCAGCAGACTGCTTTGCTATAACCAGTGTGATAAGGCAAGGGGGAGTTTTGAGTCAATATTTATTTGTTGTGTACCTTGATGAATTCTCAGTTCAGCTGGGCTCAACTGGAGTCAGATATACTTTGGGAAATGTGGTTTTGACTCAACAACTGTTTCCTAATGATATATGCACCTTTGGTCTCAGCATTAGTGGCCTTCAATGCCTTCTGAATATTTTCCACGACTGCACTGTTGAACACAAAATTCTTTTAAATTGCCATAGGATGTTTGGTGTAGTTTTCTTCCTAAAATGCATATACAACATGCAACACCAGATGTATCTCTGAAGGGTATATGGGTTTAGTTTGCTAAACAAGTCAAATATCTTAGTGTTCTATTTCATGCCTCTCTGAAAGGTGACAGTGGCATTCAAAGACAAGTGAAATGACTTAATTGTGCAGCAAACAAGTTCAGAGGCATATTTGCCTTGTGCTCAACCGCAGTATAAAATACTTTATTTCATACATATCAATGCCAATGTATGCCTGACAATCATGGAACAATTTAAGTAAGTTTACTTGGTGATAAATGTGATTAAAACAAGAAAAACTACCTCTTTTTTCAGTCATTTTTTAGTCATTGACAGAAAGTTTATTTCAAATGGCTGAAAATAATTAAATCAATTCAGTCACAATGTCTGAAAGTATAGAACAATGCATATTGTTATGGTGAGTTTTAATACTCCTATGAGACATATGACCGAAATGTCTCAGTTAGCAAAATATGTCTCAGTGATAAAAAACAAAACAAAAACAACAAATTAGTGCAAGGACACCAAGGCATTGAAAGAACCATAGGGTTATTGAGTAGTTGCCCCTCAACTGTTCAATCTTTATCGCTCACCAGATTCAACTCGAAGCACTGCATGTATGTGGGAAAGGGCTGCCAGATTATCTATACAGTTGTGCACAAATACAGATAGTCTAGTATTAAATACTTCTGCATTGCATATAACAATGCCTATTGAACTTTGCATTGCATTCCAAAGAATATAAATGTATATAAGAATCAAGTTACCTATTTTTTCAAGCCATCTGATGTATTTACCAGAAAAATTTACTTGTGTTTGTTCATTGTTGCACATCTTCATCTAACTTTTTTTATCTGCTCACGTGGATATGTCTTATGCTTTTTACATGTCTCTGTTTGTCTTCCACAATATAATGCTTAATAATGGTCAAATGCAGTACTTGGAGGTGCATTGTGTCTGGGTTTGGTAATCTTTAGTATTGCCTTCATGCACCAACTAGCACCAACCTGTGATGTGTTACGACTTACCATTGCTTGTGTTCTTTGATTTTAAATTGCTTGTGTTCTTTGACTAGCCCCTTTGGTATGATCGAATGATGTTTGCTGAATTGCTGCATATTACTCTTAACATTGCTCTTACATGGTGTCTATATCTGATTGCTGATAAGGCCTGATAAGTGTTCGTGTGTATTTCTGTTTTGATCTGAATTCCTTTTTGACTGTTCTGTCGCTCTTTTAGTGTGGTAGAGATTTTTTGGGGCACTGCTGGACATTGCTTTGCATGGCATGAACCAAAGGGTCAGCGGTCATTTGCACATCCAAGAAAAAATATTTCCATTTTATTGCAGTACAAGACTGTGTTCCACAAAGTTTTTGTTAACACATTTTATTTCCTTGTATTCTATAAATTCAAATAAAGTCTACAAGTGTGCATTAACTAATTTGTTATTGTTCTCTTGCTATTAGACACAGTAAAGTGACAGGAAGTTACAGATCATGAGTCTAAGATGAAGACTTAAATAAAAAATTTAAACAGACATTGCAGCTTCAAATGATAAATAGTCAAGTAAGTGAATCTCAGATCATATTTGTTCTAAAACTGTAAACAAGGTCCTCCTAATTTGCAACGATCTGAAGTTATGTTGTTGCTTCAAAAATATAATCTTTCTCATCATTTTACTTAAATTTGTTATAACAAAAATGTCATGGAGTTCATCCACAGAAAACTCAAATGGATTACTTTTTATATGTAACTAGTGTTATGAATTTCACTGCAAAGACGAGTTCCAGTACTTATCAAATCGTTTTACTTGACCAAATACCCCACAACCTGTTTTTCATGTAAGCATAGCTGCTGACTGTATTTTCAACTATATCACAATTATAAAGAAAAGTAAATGCTACCATTCAGGCACAGCAAAGTTTTTATGTCAAATATGAGTATTTTGCTGACTCCGAGTTCAAACCTAGAACAATGAAGCAACAAGCAACATTGCATGTCTTGAGGCAAAATCTACAACTGAAATAACAAAACGTTGACTAAAACATCTCCTTCTGCATGGGGCATATTTTCACCATCTGTGCTCAAAAGATACACTAAAATTAGTAAATGGTCAACTAATTTTCTAATGAGCAGTTGTATACACTTTCTAACTGCAAGTATGCTCACAGATTTTAAAAGTTAGTGTCAGCTTTAATATCTGTTGAAGATGCATAGACCTAAATTTTTAATGTCACAACTACATGTTTCTGGTGGAAGCTCAAATGTTAAAAAAAAACAATATGCATCTCAAATGAGCCGAAGTAGCAATCTGTTACTCTGCTTCATGCACTGAATAAGGATGCAATGAAGTTATTTTCATGGCTTCTAAATGAACCTGTCATAGTGTTGCCATGATCTCAGTCTCAAAATGGTTTGGTAGAGCACACTTAACTATAAGCTAATAATCACCCATACAGTAAAACATATAAATTAACATAAACAATAAAAAATTCACCTTAAAGTAAGTCTCAATAATAGATTTGTGATGGTTGAAACTTTTCCTGAAAGCATGGAGAACTTTGAGAGCAATCTTTACTTTTTCTACAGACTCATCAACTTCACCTTTTAATATATCATCAGGTGACAAATAGTTGCATGCCTACAACCAACATAAAATAATTGATTAGTATGTTAGGTAATGATATCTATAGAAAGGAAAAACCTTCAAAGTTTGAATATATCTCCTGGTTCTTTTAACTTAAGAAATAAACTACTAGAGATTTTGTTTTTCCAACCATGCTGAAGCCTTTACTATATTTGGCATAACGAGACTAAGCAAACAATCACTAATTATTGATAAGACAGTGTGATGCCTCAGACATGACCTTTACAGTGAAAAACGAAAATAATTTAGTTATTGATAGTTTACTCTACATCTTTTTAGTTCAAAAACGCCTTGTTCAGAAATCACAATACATCTTCAGATTCAACATTTATCACTAATCTAAAACACAGGTGGGCATAGGAGCTAAAAACAAAGATGAGCCTTCAGGTCTAAAATATCTAATTAGTGATTTTTAGGGTTCTGTCAATCAAATCACAAACGTAATTTCAGTTGCGACTTACAGATTTCTTAAATACAGGCAGGAAGCATTCACCAATGTTAATGAAATTCTAGTGTTTATTAAATCTTATTTCAATTTTTCAAACAAATGCACACGACAAGCTACTTTATACCAGATTTCTAAAAATGAATTGTAATAATTGACATTAAAATGCAGCATTGAATACAACAAATGAACTAAAATGAGTTAGACTTTATTTAGTCAGCACACCATTTGATATATTTTATCTTACCACTTCTATAAGGAAGTTGCACAACTCTCTCAACAAAACAATGATTCTGACGGGAGTGCAGTAATACTTGGACATTGACCATATTAAGCATATAATGTGCATCAATGGCTTCAATTTTGGGACTGCCTGTTAAAATATCACAATATAGAAAAAATAACACAACAAAAAATACTACTTCACCACATTAAATAATATTAAACAAAGAAAAAATTGGCATTAAAAAAGGATATTGTTAAGAATCAACAAAAGAGTTTAAGCTGTAACTTAAAACACTTGAATATTTTATATCCAAGTTTAACATTGAAAAAAATGTAAGGAACTCTTAGATACCAATAACTAAAATTTGTGCACACACTTTAAAACTGAACTGATCTTTGTACAAAATGCAAATGATGCTACACACAAACAAAACATACCTCTTCAAAATCAACTTGTTCCAAATCATCCAAAAATCTTTGCAATGGCTTAAGATGCATTTGTATGTCTCGAGCCTCACGAAGAGCTAAAATTAGCAAATTAAGGTTTGTGGCACTCAAGAAAATAAAAAGATGTACATCAAAACAAATCCAAAATTTGAATTTTTCAAAGACATAATTTATGAAAAGAAAAAATGTGAGATGAAAAATTAGGTTCACCTGCAGTAACATCTTGAAATATGTCACGTAATGCAGGGTGGTAGCTGCTATGAGACATCTCCAATATTTTTGCCATTTTTAGGACTGTAGGCCGTCGAAGCTATGAAAGAATATATTCCATTAATTTAGATAAAGTAGCTTTGATTCAGAGTGATTGTTTTAATTGGGACTATTTCCTGTGATTTTCTTCTAACAATTCAATTGCAGCTTCACAAAGCAGATTGTCTGAAAAAATTATCTGAACTATAGCAAACTAAATATAACATAACATATATCAGTTTCATTTGCTGGCATCAATCACCAATGCTGACACTATTCATCGCTAGCAGCGAAAAAATTCAAGTGCATGGTGGCAGAAAGACATTGTATTTGTAATATATTTTGTTACCAGGAACAATCGAAAAATCACCTACTACTTTCTGCATGTTTTTTTTCCTCAGTATGTAACACTTTTCTCTGATAAGAGAGATTGCAATGCATGCAATCACTGTAACATCGTTTCAATGTTTGTTCTTTTTAGTATTGTCTGCACATATGTACTAACACCACCTCTGGGACTGTAGTAAATATTTTGGTATTTTTCATGTACTAATAGTAAATTATAATACACAAATAACTAAAATTTCGACTTCCAGTTCAATCCAATTTTGGTATTAACTCAAGTTTCTGTCTGAAAAAAGATAAACAACTCATATATAATATTGTTACCTGAGTATATATGCATTCTAAATTGGTACATTTTGAGTTCCAGAATGATATTTCCACGCTAGGACCTGGGTTAAGACCTTCCAGAAGTGGTTGAGCTGATTCTTGTTTCAAAACGTCTCGTATCTGATGACTCCACTCTATCACAACAGTCTCAATGGCATGCAGCACGGCCCTGCACAGAGTTGCACCATAGGTGAATCACCGAAATAGAAACAGCTGTCAACTTGGTCAATAACGTTGATGGCGGCCAAAGAAACTTACAACTGTTGATACCGATTCCGCGATTCGCGCCACAAAAACTTACCTTTGGAACCTTCGTGCAAACGGCAAATATATTCAAAAGTTTGTCAAACAGGCATTGAAGGGGAAGCGTAAGCTGAAAGGGAGGGTTGAGTACAGGGGTGGATATTTGGGGAGGCTAACGAGGTGGTCGTCTCCACTTTTCAGACATGCCGTGCGCCCATCACTCTTGGAAGTTTCACCTTTTGTTTTTGCATTGTTTTGTTGATAAGCTTATGAACCACTCTAGAACCTGCGATGTTTTGGGGCCCCTCTCTAAGAATTTGCCTCGGGCCCCTAAATTCGAATATTCACCCCTGGTGAGAACTTAAGATGCACCTCATCAAGGATGTAACCACTTTTCTAAAATGGAGACGATTAAATTCAAAAGTGAAATTTTTGTCGGTTTAAGAAAGTTTTGATGATATAGAACAAAATGGAACAATAGCCAAACTGACTCGACTACAATTACGTAGAAGCTAGTTTGATACGGTAACTACCTTTTTCCTTTTGTCCTCTATTCGCAGTTTTTGTCCCTACGATTGTTGCAAACTCTCGGTCGGCGCCGCGTTGAGTGCATGATGCACCATGAACGGGATGAGTGCTAAGAATAGCACCAGAACAAGCAATAATAGAGTGATCTCGGTGAATGACCTATAATATTACTTGTGAAGCTAGTGGACAGTTGATTATAGGCTACTTGGTAATGGTGCCAGCGAGAGTTTATTGTCGAGTGATCTCTACTGTTGCTTGCTGCCACAGTGTGAAGCTTTGGGCGCTTGTTGCTCGGGCTCTCCGATCGCAACACGATAAAAATTGTTAGAAAATAACGGTAACCACCATTGCAAGCACAAAATTTCAACAATGCAGTCGCAAGATGTCGTATTATGAGATATCGTTTAGATGTAATACTCCTTTGCTCAAGTAAATATACCTTGAGCTCATTTCCTTCCAGACGTTCCATTAAAAAAAAGTGATACGCTGCATTTGCGTTATGCATTCTCATAATTACCCACACGTTAAGTAACTTGAGGTCAGAAAGCTGCAAAGCCACAGTATTTTAAAATTCTCAACAAGAAGTTTCACAAAACTGAAAATTGTCCACCGTCGCCAATCACAAACAGTACAGAAATGCAAAACCTTTTCTCCTCGTCGCGATCACTGTCCATCTTTTCGGAACCCACGGGAAGTGGCAGCAGAGTTTTGCCTTTTACGTGGCCAGCGACGACGTAAACATTGCTTTTCAGCTTGTGCACGTGGCGCAGCACGTCCGCTGATACAACAGCTGGCCATCGCAAGTGATTCCCATCGTTTGACAAAAGGTGCGATAGCATCTGCGATAACATGTTTATTACAACGAACATATGTCCTTAGGATTAATTAAACAGTTCCTCTGGCACAATCAAAAGCAAAGTTTGCGACAGGGTTTCCTCGACAGTTCAGTGGGAACAGCATGAAAAAAGAGTTCATCGCACTTTTGTAATGTTACTTTTAAATATAGACATGCGGGAAAAAGGTTATACATAACACATTTGGTAGGAAAATCAACAGCAGCTTGATGTCGAACAGCCTTACGTTGCGCAAATTCGACCTTCCTGAGCAGTACCTTAGTTCCACTTCCAAAATGGCCACCAAACAACTTTGGTACACGAAAAATAGAAGTGCTGAATAGCCTTATAATAAAAATAACGGTCAAAGAAAACGATATAAGCGACATTTTGCGTACGTTTCGGTAACTCATGTTACCATCATCAATGTATGTGCTTGAAAATACATTTGCTTGCTAATACATTGCTTGCAAATGCATTGATGATGGGAGGTAATGACTTACACAGCTCGGCCATTTGCTCTCCTTAGACAAAATTGTTTTGTTCCCCCTTCCAAAGCCCAGTGATCCACCCAGTCCCGTCGCCACGGGGAGGATTTGGTGGGCTTAGCCCCCCCCAAACAAAGCTCCAAGCCCACCAAATTGAAATATGAAACACTATAAATTAGTGGAATTTTTGTCAAATTTAAATGTCAAGCCCTACTGCACGAACGTAAAGCCACCCTATCGACGACTTTCTGGCGACTGTTCTGGAACGATCACTAGTTTGTGGTGCACCAAGGAGTTGCCACTCGCTGTACAGTTCAGCAATCGCCCGTCATTTTCAAATACAAACGCCCAGTTTTCACAAAGCAGCTTGAAAATAATTAGGATGAATATGTACTAGGACTAAACAGTCGCCGATAGGCAGGTAAGAAATATTTCTCCTTGCCCGGGCTCGCTTTGGAATTTAAAAAAAGAGACCATCCTCTCTTGCATGGGCGTCCGCAGAAATTTTTCCGGAGGCGGCAACGTCGACATTTTGCTTATCCTTTTCAGGTTGCTGACGATGCAATGCAAATGGACGTTCACAAAACGCTTTACCCTTTATACATCACAAAGGAAATGCCCCATATTCCAGCAACAGCCACAAAAATGCACTTCTTTGGCAGCAGTGCTTCTTTTTCACTCATTATAAAACTACGTTGCTTACTGCTAGAAGCAGTCACTGTCTCGCTGCATTACCTGTCAAAGATGTCTGCGTTCACCAGTCACATGCAGCAAAACACCAACTACCGTAACTTGAAGCAGTGGCGTAGCCAGACCAAAATTTTGGAGGGGCCAAATATTTTGACTTTAAGCGAGCAACAGTGTTTGGTTTGGGACACTGCCCCACGAAGCACAAAACGACAAGGTATGCTAGATGATTGGGGGGCACGTCCCCTTTGGCCTCCCTGGCTACGCCTATGACTTGAAGTGAGCACTTGTTTCCATGTTATTGTTACGCAATAGGGAACCTGGTTCTTGTGCAGTGTGATTGTCATACCGGCAAATAAACTGTCATTGCAAGAATTGAATCAATAAATCGGAATTAAACTATTGGCTTCAAGTTTTCTAGAAAGGTTTGGTTCTTAGACCCAATTTACAGGGAGGAAAATGCCCATTTTGCACCCCGCTGTGAACGCCCATGCTCTCTTGAAGACTTTCTCCCATTCACACGTACTGAGATTCGTGGCGTATCTATGCAAAATAGCGCCCCTGGTAACGTTGAAATGTGCGTCCTTTTTAGTAATTTAAATATTAGATATAGATACAATTTTCACGAAAGATAAACCATGATGAAAAAACATGTTTTGAAACAGAAAATATATGTTTGTTTTTGCTTTAAACGTTTCAGCAAATAAAATTATAAATTATTATCCATAATGAACATAACATGCTTTTATACTCATTTATTTTATAATACAGTACCATAATTCATGCATTGTATTGGCTGACCAAATTATAAATCTTGCAAAAAATTACGCAACGTGTATTCTAAATACAAACGATAATTTCTTTTGAGATGAATCGCATTTATTGCGGATGGTACAACAAGTTACGCGTACAAGAGCAACACTACGTCTGAACGTGCCACAGCGAAACCAATAGAGAGAAAACGATAGCTCTAAACAAGACCAATAAATCTCTTCTTTCATGAGTTAACAATTTACCAACTGCTGATGTTTCGAGTACTAACTACGGTTCTCTTATTAGCGAGTCATATGAAACAATAAATCAATCAATTGATTTTCCTTAGTATCTGGACTGGGGCATTGTGTTTAGCATATTTCTCGGACACTAGTGGCCATCCAAGAAATTTCGTACAGTCGGATTGGGCCGCAACAGTTTTTAAGTATGAATTTGTAGATCTGTGGGAGCTTCAACAGTAGCTATTTACGTAAGTCAGATTCTCACAGCCATGGACTTACTCGTCACAACCACATTCGGACTTATATCCTCTTGCCTGGAACGCAACAGCACGGCCTTACTGCGGCTTTCTTCTAGCGTGAGGACGAGGTCTTGTAGATATGGCAAGCGAGCGTTCTTGTTCTGTCACATTTGTCTGAACATCGTGTTGTGTACAATTACTGTACATAGTTTTGTAATAATGCACAACATGCCCGAATTAAGGGCACTGTGTTGATGCCGCTGTGCAGATAATGGTTGTATGAGGCCCAAAATAGAGGTTGAAGAAACTGCAAACTACAAATTTTAGTTTTTGCCAAGCAACTTTTGCGCCCCCGTCAAGTGACGCCCATGGCACGAGCCATGCCGGCCATAACCTAGATAGGCCGCTGACTGAGATTACAAAATTTGGATTTTAAATACACTGACACTCGTGCTTTAGCAATACAAACGTGGAGCACTTGATTGAAAAAAGACGCTTGTTGCCAATATTAGCATGAGAAGCAGAAATTCCTTGGTACTTCACGAATGTATGGAATTAAAATGGCACAAACTTGAAAACGAATGCAAACAAACACTTATACTGATATTGGTTTGTGCTGTTATCTTTACCGACAAGAGGAAACGATCCGAGGAATGTATTCGTTATGTTCCTCCTTCAATCTAGATTGCGAAGGTGATCGCGTAATATTCGATGTATGCCGCAGACGAAAGCTACTGTGTAGCAACCTACAAGTGGCAGCTACGCAATTGAATGCGCCGATGCAACGAAATCAGCAAGTAGAAGTAATTTCAGAATATCAATTTTAGGAAGCGGAATCATGCCGATACAGCTGATACTACTGCTTGCTCGTTGCGCTAGCGAAGTTAGCCGTTGCGTGCTTTAATCTCCCAAAAGAAGCTTTCCGTCGCGTGTTTTTTTTCCGTTTCTTTCCGTTGCATGTCCGAATCTCCCAAAAGAAGCCGCAACTAAACTTGCGGCAGCGGTTGGATTCGAATCCACGACATCGAAATGAATGGTGGCTCAAACCAGTAATTTCGATGGTGTCCGATCTAATCCCACCGCTACCACCAGTTTAGTTGCAGCCTCTATTTATGGGAGATTGGGAGGAATGTGACGGTGCATCACATCACATGCCTAGAGCGCGCAGTCAGGAAGTGCTTCAAAAATGCAGCTACGCACAAGCAACAGACACTGTTTTCAGTCTTCGCAGCTCTTGATATTCACTGTCCATGACATATTTCAAAAATCGTCCAAGACCAAAACTTCAGCAGTCCTGCTCAGTCACAAAAACCAAGATTGTTTATTCTAAACACTTGGTGGTATGCGTTTAGATTCGTGATATTGTTGCGCAAGATTCAAAAGGATTTGCAATGGCAATCACCCTTATGGTGACACTTTCACCCGAAAGACTACTTTTTACAAACTTTTTGATATTTAGTATTCTTCAATTTTTGTAATGATGCCAATATTTTTGTGTTAGCAGCAGAACTGTCACTTAGTGCATTTTTTGGTAACAAACTATGAGAAATGCACGCGACAGAGAGAAATTGAAAGTAAACTCGATTCAAAGTGCAATCGTATTTGGCAGAATTAAAAAAATGTAGATTGGGTAGAGTATAATGCTGCAAGTTGCAAAAACAAGATTAAAAAAAGTGTTTCTCATGAAAAATAAACAAGCAATGAAAGCTCGCTTTCTCCGAATTTATGTTGAAATTTTCGTACAAATTTCTATGGTGGTTCTCGTTGTTCCTGAATGTAGGAAAAGCGCATTTATCGGACAACTTTTCGGTTGGGTGAAATTGCTTAACCTACAGTGAGCAGCAGCCGCTTACAAAAACTCAGCACCTCTTGTTTGCTATCACTACCATGCAAGGTGGGACAGCACTCAGTGAGCACGTCATCAGGTGTTTCTCTTACGAAACTAATGCCAACTGGATTTTGCCTTCAAACAAAAGGTATGGGGAAACAAAATATTGTGTAAAGTTCAACAGCTCACAAATTAACTGTTACCCAAACTCAGATTTATCAAAACAGTATTGCATAAAAGAAACTTACGAACTGACTGCAAAAAAATTTTTTGCGAAAAATCCTTACCACTTGGCTCTTGTTGGTAGATGTTTTGTTTTGCGGCACTTCTTTTCTTTGTCGTGAAACAGTACAGGGTTGTTTTTATGGTTTAGTTTTGATAAACGCTAATGACGATAGGAAATCATGCGGATTCTAAAAACGTGGGGAAATATGCAGGCACAGCCAGCACAAAATTTTTGGGGGGCCAAATTTTTTGACTTGAAGCGAGCAACAGTATTTTGTTTGGGACACCACCTTTCAAACCACAAAATGACAAGGTATGCCAGAACTTTGTGGGCAATGGTCCCCTTGCCCATCCTGTCTTGGCCTATTAAATCATGAGTTCATTAAAAGTGTATACGGATAACCGATCTGTTCTTAGCATGCACAAAACTGTTATTTTGCGACTCTGTTTTTTGTACTTGTTTGCTGTTTAGATCACGAGAATCTTGTGATCAAAGACTCCGAGGGCAATGATGGCAATGCTGCGTTGATAAAAGGCAAATAAAACGATGCACAGACGGCTGTTTGCAAGCACACACAGCGTTTTATAAGAATAACTGGGTATTTTTCCGTCCAACAAATCGTGGAAAATAAAAGAAAAAGTTTGTTTGGTGAGCATGCGAGCTACTGCATAGTAAGTTGGTGTTGACGCGTTTGTTGGCTCCGTTCGAAACATGAAAGCGTCGTTTAATGATAAAATAGCATAGACATCGTTTGTGATAAAATTATGGGAAAATGTTTCTCTGTATCGCGAACAAAGCGCTGTGATCTGGACAAAAACGTGAAGAGATCGAGTGAGTGACGTGGTGCACAAAATGCGGCGTAACCAGTTCAGAACAAACAGAAATGTGTTATGAGTTCACTCGCTGATGTAAAAAATCCAGCGGAGGCTCGGCTGATCAACGAATAAGATAAGCAACTAGGAGAAAAAGGCATGGGCGTTACGGGTGTGACGAAACAAGTAAACTAAGCCGGATACCCACACACATACCAAAGGCGTTTTACTATCTGTTAATATTTGTGCAGCCGTAGAGATCGCATGACTGTGACACTAGTAAAAAATACGCTGGCCTCACCTCGTCTATAAGTGGCGAGAGATGCTGCAGTGGTATCTGTGAAACGTCGCCGACTTTCACTTTTGCTCGGATATTTTCGGCCGTTATAGTTGCTTTCTCTTTCTTGATGAAGTAAGTACCTAAGAAGTTAGACGCCAAAAGAAACGAGCAATCAGTTAGATGAAATATCTGAAATCACCTGTGCCTCAATGCAGGAGAAAAAATTTTGTCCTGCTGCTCTAACAAAACCTGTCATACGAGGCGTAGCCAGGGTGCCATTCCCCCCAAATAGTCATTTTGTGCTTTGAGAGGCGATATCCCAAACAAAATGGTGTTATTCGCCTAAAACCAAACATTTTGCCCCTCCCAAGTTTTTTGCCCCATCAAATTTTTGGGTTAACTACGCCACTGATACCTGTCTACTGAAACCAAAAGAAAATTTTCAAAGCGATTCTTGCTTATGATGGGCTACTGTATACAGTTGCTTTCCTCTAAACAGAAGCTTCCTCACCCTAAAAATGTTTGTAACCTTTGGAAAACTTTTCATTATTCTGTTATCACGTAAAAAAAGCCAAGCAGAGCGTTGGGCCAACGTTAAATTAGTAAAAAATGGCGATAATGTAACAGTGCTTTATAGCTATCAAACTTGCCTATTTTTCCATAATTTGTTTGTTCTTTCTAGGAATACAAAACTACTACCACAGTCTTGCAACGATTATTCTGTAAAAAAGGGGACATCCCAATGTCTACATAAAATATATCAACAATCCAGAAAGTGCCAAACACAGAAGTTTACTGTTTTATTGTTAATATATTATGCAGGTTTTTGTAAAATAACACCATCGTTGAAATTTGGAGTCAATCAATAAAATACAATTAATACCAGCTACACTGCAAACAAGCTACAGAATTATCATGGTTTCACGGTATTGTCACAGTGAAGTATTCAAATAATAACTTTTATTGAAATAGCATTAATACATTATACCCACCTTTCTGTTTGATGGATGTAGGGAACTCATAGCTGGGGAGCAACTGCCCGGCAGGAGTAGCATAAATTATCACAGCGAAAACTTCAAGTTTGTCAAGAAAATCTTGAATAACAGCCTTTTGCTCTTCGTTCTGAGCCATCTTGTTCCATTTGTCGACTTTTACATTGAGAGTTTTCAAAGTTTTGCTCTGTAGGTACTCCCATCTGAAAGAATCATTTAAGTCGCAGTTTAACGGAACATAGATTGATAAAATGTGCGAGACAACACAAAAATGAATATGCCGTATCGCAAAAGTGATGAAACAGAAAACGCAATTCTTTCGTTTACATTTTCTTTGCAGCACAGCTGGAGAGAAGTAAATTGAAGTTCAGGAACAACACTTATCGCTGTAAACTGAATAAGAACGAGTATTTATCTGCAACTCCTCCATAAATAATGAGTAACACAACGCAGAAAAAGTAAAAAAATGTGAAATTTCCTCATCTGCTGGAACAGCTTTACGAAATTATTCATTTGGGAAATTTGATCATGAAAATACGTTAGTGAATGGCAACCGGCTTAAAATTAATGGTGTCACAACATGTGTTTATCATACCGATCAGCATTCTAATTTTTTTAATGAAACTGTTGAACATACATAAGAAAAACTGTTCGGTACTTGCCTGACACGTGTAATGTAATTTTGTGTGTGGTGGATAACAATAAAAATAATACTATATGCTTTATTTCCGGAGGATGATGCCATCTTCACAAAGAGTCATTCATAACCTTTCGCAAGAGCCTTTATTTGCACAAAACGGATGCCCTTCACCAGGGTTTCTGAGGTCAGAGATCCCATCAGAGAAATTTCCCCAAGGTTTTGTTTAACAATAGGCTATCGAAAATACGTAATTTAGCGGTTTCCAGCCTTTTAATCCACAGGAAGTTATTTTGTCTTGCCGCGATCTCGCGACGCCATCGGTCCAACAATTTCCAAATACGCAACAAAGGCGGGTTGAAAAAAGACCGAAGTTTGTTGCACTGGCGCTGGAAATTACTGGAGCCTACAGTGGAGCTTGCGTAATGTAATGCTGTTGGTGAAAACCAGGATTCTTTTGTGAATACTGATGCTTTCGTCCGCAAAGTCTACAAGTTGCTAATGAGTACTTGAACATGAGCCAATAGCAGACGAAGCAGCATTAATTTTGATTTTCACTTGCGATGGCTACCCACCGCGTCAAGTTTCTGCAGCATCTTCACATTAGCGTGGGGAAAGTTGAAGATTTATAGAAATTGTAGGATGCACAGCATTTATAAAATTGTTTGAAGAATGCTTAAAACCTTTGATGCCTTGCTCAGAAACAACCTGCATGGTTTTGTTCAACTGTGCGCATCTTCATCCGATCACTTGAAAGGTCTGATGCTTTTCACAAATCTTCATTTTTCTTCCACTATTTAATGCTCCCGTATGACAGTGACCAATTGCAGTAGTTGCTGGCACGTTGCTTCGACGTGTTTTTTCTTCAGTATTGGCTGTGCGTAGCAACCAAAACCTTCCGTGTGCTTCGTGGCGCCTCATGATTTCTGTATTTTTGTGATTCTTCTATCACCCCCAGCATGTCGACGATGTGTGCAAACCAACCACGTAAAAAGTGAATATGTAAAACTAGTAAAATACCAACCGCCAAATCTTATCAACCAACACGTACTCTGTAATATGTTATGACTAACCATTTTGTGTTCTTGTGTTATTCGATTACCCTTGTGATATGGACCATGAGTCTGAATCAAACACGCAAGTAAAAATAAATAAATAAAACGCTGCTTGAAACCATGAATCAGTTTCAGTCAAAGGTGGTATCGCAAGCTTGCTCTCCCTGGTGAATGAGCTGACACTTGCACAGAAAACGATGCAAGGAGCGAAATCCATTGCTTTGTATGGCTAGTGGTACTTCGGAAAATGGTAAGCATAGTATATGCACAAAATATCACGTTGAATTTCAGTAATCTCATATGTATTCGAAAGTCACAGTCATCCGACCGTGATAAGCTTATCAGCATTCCAAAGTATTTCACAGTTTAAACAATGTGCAGGCCTGGATTGTTGGCAATACCTGTGGCAAGTGAAAGATACATATGTATATAAAGTATCGCGGAAGCATAGTTTACAAGCACCACCCCTATATGAGAAAAACGCTGATGTCTAAATGCTTAACATCTAACATGAACCAAAAAACCTTGCAGATTTTTCTAGCAGTATACCGAAGTATCCAAACTTCAGCACATATAAAAGGGTTAAAACATTTGTCACATTACTTTTAGTATCACCACAGTGATCAGTGGTTTCCTAGTGGACATTTGAGTGGTTTTTAACCTGAATAAAGCGGCTCCAAAAGTATTTTTGCCAGATTGCAGCAAGCCAAAGCGCCGCAAGATTGCAGCTAGCCAAACCGCACAAACATTCAACATCCTTTGTCAAGTATTATTGAGGTTGCCGTCGTCTTCCCATTTACATCACAAAGGTGCAACAAACTTCTAAATGCGCAACACGGTCTGGCAAACAAAAGTGTTGGGAAGCCCTGATTTAGGTTCTTTACAATGACACAATCGACTGTAGTTGACCAGGACAATCCACACCAGGGCTTACCACTGCAAAGAAAACAAGCTCTGACAGTTCTTTAGTATGCTGCTACAAATAGGAAAGAGAACAACACAAAAATCTACCTTACCCAACCTCGCCACTTACTCCAAACAAACACAACTTCTTTAATTTATGTTTAAGCTCGTTATTGCTAACATAGCGTTTTCCGTTTTCTGAATATCAGCTTGTTTTCAGCTTCTGTGTAACATTGTATGCATTTTCAAGATTACTAAACCACAATTTTGCAAGTAACGTACAGTAGCAACCCATATTGCACACAACGTCACTGTTATGTTGTCTTTCTAATCTAACCAAAACCCTTGTTGGCATTCAAACTGGGTCAAAAATTCACGAAAGGTAAATTCAAAAAGTCACGAAAGGTAATAATCAGCCTAGCTAGAGGATGCCAAACCGAGAGCCGCACATTAGCAATTGCAGTCACTGCGGCAAAGTTTTAAAACATAAATTTTGCCTTAAGTTGCATAAAAACATCAAGACATTGTTACTTCGTACTAGTGCTGTCATAGCATGTTTAACGATGGCATAACTGCGAACAATTCAGGCCTGCACATTGGATGAACTAAGTCAGTGCTTCTCAACCAATCGGCCATAGTGCGGTTTTCGACTGGGTCATAAAGGAATAAATCGTTACTTTACAATAATGTGTGTGTTCGTTTATGCGTATAAAAGCGGATCCTATGCTAACAAGATTGTGAGCCACACAATTTTTGTGAAAATTATCTGGGTCACGTAAGGAAAAAGGTTGAGAAACACTGGGCTAAACAATTCAGTAAAATTTGCACGATCTTCATTCCGACAGTGCCTTGGCAATTTGGAATGTATTTATTTCGTTAAGTTATAACTGAGGCAACCAAAAGTCAACAAAGTCAAAATTTTTGTGCTTTTTTTAAAGTTTATAAAACGCCCACAAACCAAATTTCGCGCTCATACCATGAGGGAATCCCAAATTATTAGGTCAAAAAAGTCAAAATTTACTATTAGGTAAAAATTTATCGTTGGGTCAAACTTTTGGAGCACAGTTTTTTCTCTTTATCAATATTTCATTTAAACTACAACAACATATATTGATATGCTTTGGCAAATTTAGTTTCAATTCTGTAATTAATAGTGGGTTTGTTGCAATTTCTGACATACTAACCACTACTGGACGATTGAATATTATGTAGGATAGGCGTGGTAAAGCAAGAAACGTGGTTTTACAGTACTTGGTTTGGTAAATGCTCAATCAATTATGCACACAGTGTTTCAACTTTATGATGTTCTTAGGTTTGACTCTACTGTAGTTATTAATGTACTTATCAATCTATTTCCCCAAAGTTAAACAACCAATTTTTTTTAACTTCGAAGTCTCACAGTGTATGAATATGCTTCTGGGTTAACCTCAACACCAATGGCTGAATTATTTTGCAGATGCAAACGCAGAAACTTTATAGGTCAAAATAAAGTCAACATTCATATATTATAAAGCCAAACTTTGAGTTTTTAGGTCAAAAAATTAGTTGCCCTAGTTATAACAAACATTCAGAAAATGAACTTCATGAGACTCGCTTCACGACCGTCTCTCCGATCAGACTTGCAAATAGAACAGATGGTAGTTGAGTCTGTCTGAAGTTCCAGCTTCTTGCTATTCATAGTGGCGTAAGGTTATATTATTTGATTCTCAATGAAATAATTCTGCTCGTGGTTCCAATGAAAGTTGCTTGCTTAATCCACCCATAAAAGAGACAAAATTATAGCACGAACATCTTTGCCTCCTACAACAGCTTCGTTTTTCAGTGATGTAGTCGAAAACTTGATCTTCGCGACCGAGGCAAGAATTTTGTCAACGAAGCCGATACCAGAAATTCGAGATTGAGACCTGAAACTTTGTCCGCAAGCATGTCATCATCGGAATGTCCAAGATTGAAGCTCGTAGAATTCTATTCAGTTTGCGAAAATTTGCTGTTTCCTTTTTCATGTCCAGTGTTACGACAAAGAGCTCGAGACCTGTACTTGCATTCTTCGAAACCGAGAATCAACACAACTGATCTGGAGATCTACACTAATTTCAAGACTCAGTCACTCTTATTAAATCCTGCTCAGGAATCCAGGCATTCCCACAACCCTGGGGTTTGTTTTTTGTGTTGATTTCATACACTTAGAAAAAATTGTTAGAAACCTGTGTTTGCATGACTTTTCCTGATTTTCAGAGATTATGGAATGGTGCCAGAGTTATTTTATAAAAATATCCCTGAAAGCCTTTAAACAGAAAATTGGTGCACTGTACTACCCTGGATTTCCTGATGTGTAGGAAATTTAGTGCACCCTACTACCTTAAAATTTCAATTTAATTTGAAGTGCAAAATGTTTTGTGGCAGATACGACATCGGAAATCTATTACCATTGTGAAGAGTAGACCTACACCATGACCTGACAAGAAGAAACAACGGATCTACAACGCGCATGAGGTTTTCTACACACAAATAAAAATTCACCTCAAAAAATGTTGTTTGAGGTTACAGTGTGTAAAATTTGTATGCTATGTATGTTTCGCTACGCAGGTTGTTGTGAAAGTGATTAAAAATGAGCGTCGGGAAGTCAAAAATACTTGGACCGGAAATAATGGAGGCCACGTGTCCCAAGAAAATGTAATCAAATTTAGGGTTGCATAACACCCTTCACTGCCCGATTCGTGTGGCGTTGAAGGTTTATTGAAAAGAGCATGGTTGAAGGAAAAAATTAGACAATAATATTTTCCTGCACTTTGCACTGTCCATTTAGGGTACATTGCAACCCAAACTATATTTAGAGTCATATGCAATGTCTTTTCTGCTGAGCAAATCAAGCAGAATTGCAACTGTTTTTATTTTTTGTGCGTGAAATTCCCCCAAAAAGCACCAGGTTTGGAAATTACTGCACAAGTACTGTAAGCATCTCGTGCAGTGAACTTCAGTGTAACTGTTTCATATTCCAGTAGGGCAAAAAAACGTTGCATCTACGCAAACACAAATAGTAATGATTGTAAATTACGGGCTCCAGCAACAATTGACCTAGAAACCCACAGGCCAACTAGGAAAGCTTTAAGCACAGGCTTGCTGTAACTTTTATGCCCGTTCGACCTGTCCGGCCAATTTAATAGTTCAAACGCAATGCGGCAAACGTTAATACGCTAAGCCTAAATCAAACCTTGGATCCACTGGCGTGCCCTCCGCCATCGCTGCTTTCTCTTGCGTTATCAGAAACAAATTTATCCAGCAAGTTTACCAGCATGTGGCAGGGCCATATATGCCTCGATCGCGCCAATTCACCAAGTAGACTAGCCTCAGCACTTTGCAGCAAAGATCAGCGTTTGTTGAAGACGTCGTCCAGGCAGCAATTGTGACGTAACACTTTTCCTTAGTGTGTCAATAAAGAATATTTTTTGGTCATCTGCTCTTATTGAAGGACTGGATAAAACTAAGAAACAACGTTTCAACAAGGTATTTTAAAAAGAAGTACACAAGTAAAAAAAAACTTACTTTCGTCTTACGCTAAGTAAAAGTAACTTTCATTGCTTCACGCGTTCGAGAGTAATATTTTTGATTTGGCAGAATATAACATATCCGGCAGCAATCTCATTGCGTAAGACGTCCGGCCCTCGACATATTTTGTATTACCTTATGTGGCCCTCGGACAAAAAAGTTTGAAGATCCCTGAAGTAGATTATGCCATAACCCAGTGTTTCCCAACCTTTTTAGGCTTGCAGCACCCTGCATAAGAGCAATATAATTTGCGGCACACCGTGGCGAACCCATAGCAGTTTGCTTAAAGGTTTGATGGCATTTTGAAAAAGTATTTTATAATGATATATTGAAAAAAGCATTGGCTTGCGGCACCTATGAGTATTGTAAATGGAATCCTAAGATGCCGCGGCACCCCGGTTGGTAAACACTGCCGTAACCTTTTCGACCTGAGGGGACCAGTTAGGGGGTACAATCTTTGAGGGTCGTCTTATCAAATAAAACTTTAAATTAACGAGCTTGTTTAGGGAAGAAGGCTTATAAAAATCCGGTACACATGACGAAATCAAAACAAACTTTACGGAAGAATATAATTTTCATGCCAGTGAATATGATAAGTGAATAATCGTGTTTAATAGGCTGTACATGTGTTTAACATGAAAGAAAATTACAATAAACCTTGCAAAACACTTTGACCATTGACCCTCACAAATTATCAGGATTGTGGGTCACATTGTAATGCAAACACAAAATGACTGTGCGGGCCGCATGTATCCGTCTGGATGATGAATATGGCCCGCAGACCGCAGGCTGGGAACATTTAATATAAGACTTAAAATAAAATAAAATAGAGGCAGTGGTCCTCCATTCGTTATTGCTTGGAGGAATGGAGAAGAACTACCCTTATTTGCCATTTGAAAAGGAGCAAGCTTTGTCCGACTGGCAGCACAAATCTTAGGTGTTCGTAACCAATATCTTTCACGACTCAAACAAAACTGAACGGCGTTTGTTACATCACCTGCAACACTATGCACTACTTCCACTGGGACATGTGACAGAAACAAACCTCAGAACAGTAGCTTCAAACAAGATTCATAGACTGTTTCAACAGCTAGGTTGCAACTAGCTTTCGTCCAGAATCTCGGTTCGAACTCCAGTGCGGGCTGGAATTACGTAATTTGCTAAGGGACGGGCCCGGGCTGTCAATGATGAGTTATAGCTGCCGCTGGGACAAAGAAAATTCTTTTCAAAACATGCAAAAAAGCCGTCATACATACTGTGCAATTGCTTGTTTCAACTCAGCACCTTTCATGAACTACTCTGTCATGGGAACTGACCGTCTAAATGACATAACAATCTCAAATAAAATAATCTGCTCATGTATCATTATTTCAATCATGAAAGCAATGTTCGCAAACCACGTCTAGTTCTACTTACTAGCAACAGCCTTTTGAATCAGTGTCTCAGAATGATTTGTTAACGAGCTATCAGGTTCATCTTCTACGTTCGCCTTCACTTTTCAGTTGCACTTGAAATTCATTTTCAATCGTGCGTTACTCGATCAGCGGCACAAAACACTTGCACTCAGAAAACGTAAATTGCTCTTCAAAGTACCACTGCAAGTGTGCTCGATGCCCTGAAGAGCTTTCGGCCTAAGCGCAGCGAGTTTGGTTTGGCTTTTAGGAGTAACTACAGTGATTGTCAAAATATATAACGAGTTTCACTGCTGTGCTGGCACTTAACTTCAAGGGCATGTTGTTACTGAAGTGATGGCACTAGTTAAATCACACCGACTTCAGTTAATTCACGTAAATGCAGTCCAAGCAATGTTGAAACTGCAGTGGAAAGAAACAAGTTGAGAAATGTGCTAAGTACTAAAATTGCGTAAAACACCCTGGTGAAATTTTTGCAATTTTATAACTGCAAATTTACTGTCCTTTTGGTTTTGTTGTTCCATAAATTCATTTTGCTGTGAGTAAGTTCTTACCCTGGTATTCAAGAGCAGAAATGTGCTGAAAACGTTTGAATATTCCCAAATATTTTCGCGTCATATGTTTTCACTTTTAGACCAGGTGTGCAAAATTTTATGTGATTTTTACTAGCGCGCAGAAAATTTTAGTAGCGCACACATATGAGCTTTGCCATAATATTGCACTTAAAATTATGAACTACCGGTAGGCACTGCTACGTCACTGCAAATTCCGTTCGCGCACTCCAAGTCTTTGGTCGGACGGCGCGAGTGCCCGACCGCATTTTTGCACCCCTGTTTTAGACTGTTAATTTTAAAAGACAAGCAACGTAAACTTTTCACTTTTATGCTTTTCCCAAACTTCAATTTAAATATAACCGCTTTATCTCTGAGCTTATTAAAATTTTGCAAATTTCTTTTTTTAGCTGATCGTTCACGTTTTATCTCATCATCTCCGATAGCACGCATTAATAATTAAATATTCAATTACACCATAATCTTCCTGGCAGTTTTTACACTTCCAAACGGTTTGCAACCATAATAAGCGCAGCTAGTTAGTGCGCTGTAAGTCCAGATACGTCAGAGAGCAGCAAAAATGACCCTGCCTTTCAAAGGAGATGTAATGGGAGCAGCGCTAGTGCGTTTTCACATACAGCAACTCACGCAATTTCAAGCACTCAACGTTATCGCATGTTCCCGTATCTCTCAGGAATAAGGTCAAATTTGATTCACTCATCGGTGAAGTCGAGTTTTGCTTCCTTGACTGGAAACATAGCACTTCCATAGGCGGATCCAGGGGGGGGCTAAGGGGGTTGAAGGCCCCCTAAATTTTTCAGATACGTTTTTTGATCGATGGTTCCTGACACAGAAACGCCCATTGGGGTGATTTTTTTGCATAGCCTTGAAATAAACCATTT
>JGI24021J15306_10000496_pt1 | contig 30169 bp, 16 predicted proteins | sample Ectturendosymbi1_FD_15306 | JGI IMG/M metagenome (IMG submission 15306) | reverse complement strand
TTAGGGGGGGGGGTGATTTCACTGATATTCGGTAGTCAAGTCTCATCACGGCTTCACTACTGTAAGAGAGATGAAGTATACTTTACAACACAGCTGTGACAAAACAATAGACTGCAAAATGGCCTTATATCGCCAATGTTGTTTTCCAAATTGCAGAAAATCATGGTCAACAAAGTTACTTTCGTTGGTTTCAGGGCAGGCAATCTCTCCCTGGATTCGCCCCTGGCTAAATCTTGTGCAGTCTCCTTCTTTAGAAAGCACCCTCTGGACCGGTAGACGCCAAGTATGTGGGTCTAAAGCTGCAGTGGTGATATCATAGTTCAACTGTACGCCTTCCTCAGCGTCTGCGAATACATCCCTGGATTAACTTGCGTTGCAAGTGAGTCGTGATCTCTACACATGAAGCGGTGTTCATTCTCGTGTGGTTTATCAAGCATACTGACATATTTCACAAGCTAGCAATATTTGAAAAGGAACGTTTAATATCTCTGTCGATCTGTTTATGGGCAACGGAGGATCACGTTTGACTATACCAGAGTAAGAAAAAATTATTGTTTGTTTTAACAGAATGCAAGCCGTGACGTTGATTTGAGGTGTTTTTGTCCTTCATGCTTCACTGAGATTTTTGTTGATGCAGATATCCTACATTTGATAGGAACAAAGCCAACTGACATACTTTCCACCTATTGTGTATGAACATACATTGGAATGGTTGGACTTGCAACCATAGGCGTAGCCAGAAATTTGGGGAGGACCATGGGGGCGAAAGGGGCCATGCTCCTCCCCAAATTTCTTGCATATCTTGTCGTTTTGTGTTCCGAGAGGCGGTGTCCCATATCCCAAAATAAATGCTGTTGCTCGCTTAAAGTCGAAATATTTGGCCCCTCCCAAAATTTGCGCTGGCTACGCCACTGCTTGGAAAAACGAAAAGTTTCTCTGAAACGGATACACCTAACACCCTTCTGCAAAAACTCGACCTACAAGATTGTTTCAAACTAGAGTTCATGCATTTCTCGTTTATTTCTTGATTGTGATGACACAATGCTAAACGAGCAAGACACACAAAAACACGCTACTTTCGCAAAACAAAGTTACTGCTGTTGTCGGCAAAGATGGTAAAAACTTTTTTCCACAAATGCTGTAAAGAATCACTGCTGAATGCTGGGCTGATGAAGTCACCTACGACGCAACGAGTCAGCTCATTCTTGCTGCGAAGCGTAAATTACAATACAAAATACGTGCACAGTGGCTAATGCAGAAAAAATAACGATGACAACTAAAAAAGGCGCACACAGTTTTGTTGGAGACCTGCTTGTATTTAGTACGTCTTTCTCAATAAATAATTTAGGCGCGCGTTCAAACGTAGGAAGCAACCCGCTTATTTAGCAAAAGCCACAGATCTGTAAGAAAGCCATTTCCTGGGTTAGATCGCCATGTAAGAGGTGCGCAAAACTTACTTTGTGACATGTACTGTCACAACAGAAACTCATGAATCTGCTTTGGCAAATGCAAGCGTCGTCTCTTCTGAAACGTGCATGATCTTCAGCTGAAGCAAGTGCACGCATACGCTTAAAAATTTCATCTTGAATTTCAAGCGTGCAGATCTACAGAATAAGCGTGTTGTAGCCAGCATGCTCCTAATAATGGTCGTTGACCTTTTCGAGCGGTTTGACATATATAGCAATATACATGATCAAGAATAGTAAAAGGTTTTACACTAGTGGTAAAAATTTGAAGGAAAACTCTGAAGGGCACAAAAGCTCCTCGCACAACTACGGGTGTTTACTTCCGGTATTTTTTGTCATCGCTAGACAGACAGACAAGCCGTTCGTCAACCACCCCCATTTGGTTCAGTAAGGAGCCCTTATGTATCGACACAGCAAGATGTTACCGGTACAAAGCAAGCCGCCTGAAGGCATCAAAAACGGAATAACTTATTGGCAAAATGAACCAAATGCAATATAATCAACAACACAAGGCTCCGCAAAGTCACCTCAAGATCGCCAGCCTGTATTACGCGTTGCGGGAAGAACGCAGGCAACCAGCCGGGTGGTAGCACCATGCTGCAGTTCTACCTGATGGTCGGAGCAGCTAAATAAAGGTCAGAGCAAGATTGGCAGATGAAAGCGACGGACCGATAGCGGTGATCTTGTTTTTTTCGTATTAAATCAACGTTTGGACCCGAACGATTGCAAACGTTCAGATAAGTTATGTGGTTCGCCTCCGATGTGTAAACACGTTCCCGAGGGACAGTTGTTTTAATGGCAAACGGAAGGACAAGCAATATCGTGCGCGTGGTTGTTGTTCACTTTCATATTAGAATGAGATTATGATGATCGATGCCGTACACCACTTTTCGGCCAAGAAATGAATGATCATATCGCGTTGGCGGCAGTTTTGTGACGAAAAGAGCAAAACTTTTCCCTTACCACATAACAAGGCTGCCCGCGGTGACAACGAAATTCGAGCCGCAAACTTCATTCACAATGTTGAAAAAAAGTCATTTTTTTCACAGACGGTAACAAGCGACTGCTTTGGGGTTACTTTGAAAAAAGAAATAAGAACACAAAGCATATTCAGGCGTGTACGCCCTATAACTTCGTCTACAATTGCATATTCCCAGTCAAACCGGTAGGCATATTTCGCAGAGCTGACAACATATCTTAATTTTGGCTTTGCACTGTTTTATTCAATGTATTTCTCGGAAAAAATGACACCAAGCTAACCGACGTTTTTGACAATTTTGCAGTTGCTAACAAAACATTTGATATTTAAAATCTTCATAGCCACTGGCATACTGCAGCTATAACGGCACCCAAGTTGTGGATAAAACTGCAAGAGGAGGCTTCGCCGGTACAACAAATGACACAACTGCTGGGCGTGTATCGTTTTCATACGTGACCATATGGAATTAAATAATGACCAAAGTTCAGTAAATGTGTTTAAAACTTCATTCAACATGGTCGAATGCAAATTCAAATCCCACAAAAGTGGGGCTTCCTCAAGAAGCCTGTTTTTTCACTGAACAGCTGACACGGACAGTTTACGCAGGATACAAGCACCAATAACTTTACTTGTGAAACATTCAAAGAATATGAAGCAGAAATTTCACATCTGCTGCTGCAGCTGAGCCGCACGCAAGTTTAGTCACGTGGTTTCATGACGCTGGAACTTCAGATAACCTCGAGTGTGAGGGGAAGTACAGCACTGGTGTTTGAATGGCTTTGGAAGTTCAGCCATCAAGTATTATATGCATGCTCACTCAAACAGCTTGTCATGAGATAGCCACTTTTCTTGTAATGTTACTGGAAAGAGAAAGCACACAGCGTGCAATAGCGAACATCAACGTCTGTTGAATTTGAACACTTTCATCAACGGGATATTGTGCTTAATAGTTAAATGTTTTACATTCCACATTACCTACGTGCTTGCACGGAAAAAGAGGCAGGTTTCTTGGTTACTAGAATTAAACCATGCTGTACAGCTGAAATGACTTCCGTCGTTCTGCGTTTAATACTTGTTGTAATCGTAGGCAGGAAACGGTAGCGACTGATTCGAAAAGTGGTACATAGGTCTGCCATAGTAGCTGGAAGACGCTGGCATTTGGCTGTAGCTCGTGTAGTCCTGCCCGTCTTCTGCGTTGCTCGTGGCAGGTGCGATGCACCCGCTGAAGACGTCGGTGGTGGCGCGCAAGTGGTAATAGCTGTCTTCGGTGCCGCTGTGATACGACGAAGGCGATCCTGACCCTTGCACAGCCATCTGAGGTGCCTGCAGTGTCACTGTACTTGGTAAAATAGCCTCGCGCTCTGGGTACCATTGACTTATTCCAGAAGTGTCAGTATTCGGAGACGGCGTGGCGGAGTAATGCACAGTGGCCGCGATCTCCGATTCGTTGTTGTAATGCGTCATCTCGCTTCGGGAGGGAGAAGTGTTGGTGCTCATATCGCTGGGGTAGTACGAACTATTAACGTGGTATTGCTGTCCACCGTACAAGACCGAGTTTTGGTATCCTTGGTCCTGCTGCATACCGGACATGACACTTGATCCCGATGAATCTGGCCTAGGAATGTGAGAAAGAAGGTCTGGCTTGTCGTTAGGAAGTAGAAGCAGCTGCGGCTCAGATGAGGGTACGTTGCTGTCACTGTAGTCGTTGCAAGACGATCTTAGATTGGAACTGATTTGGGAGGAGCCGAAAGCATGTTGAGCGGAATCGACCGGTTCTATTTTTGGAACCGTTGTGTTGAGGTCTACATTCTGGCACTCCACCATGTTTTGAGCCTGCTCGGACGGCGTGACTCCTGGTTTTGAGCAAATAACATCTGCGGTGCTCTGTTCTGAGGTTTCCTTCTCGGCACTTGATCGCTCAACGGTCTTTTCGGAGTCTGTGTGACTGCTGAATGAATCGTCCATCTGTAGACGGAAAAGTCAAACATAAGACCAAATACACACTGCAGTTTATTGCAAATCGATACATAAGCAATTTAAATCTGAATACTTCCTGGACTAAATAGAGACATGCAACTTTTTCGGTGCAATGTTAGGATTTTACACGAAGGTAAAAGTTTAATATACAGCATAAAGTAAATTCATTTTTTGAAAAGAGATGTTTCCTGCTTGAAACTATTGAATTAATAGAGATTACTGTGTATTCAACACATATTTTTTCAACTGTAGGGCAAAGCATTGCATTATTGCGGTGTTACTCATTACTGTTTGTGGTGCACAACAATACAGAACAAGCTACGACGCCAGCTTCTAGTTTCCATGCCTTGCGCAATTTCTGCACTTCTTTAATTTGTTATGATGTATAAACAAAAAAATTGCAAGTGGAATCCAAGGTTCGTCACGTACGTGTTGTCAGGACAGGCGCAATCCGCTCCTAAATCACGTCATGTAGGGGGGTAATCAGGCTATGAAGTAAATACTGTTGCGTCACGCTTAGATCTAAAGAGGTTTGAAAACGTGAATGAGTTCACACAAAAACAGCAAGCAGCGATTTGTCAATGTTTCGGAAAGAGTAAAAACAACATGGGGTATTTATGAGTGTTCACTCAACATTATATGTTTGCTGCTTGGGTTCTACTACGAAAAATTCAATTAATTTGAACTTCTACCTTTCTCGATACATTGACATATTAGAAACCTAGCATGTGACGTGTGACGGGAATTTCCTCGTCGCAATCGAGATCTAAAGCAAAATATGTAGTTCAATCTGCTCAGACGAACTTAGAAACGTATGGTTACTCGTTTCACCTTCTCTTTCTTTTCTTTAGGCTCTCCAGCAGTTTGCTTCTTCTTAAAACGCTTTCTCCTTCTGAGGTAACTGCCGTTTTCAAACATATTATAAGCATCAGGATCCATGGTCCAGTAGCTGCCCTTCCCAGGCTTCTTGTCATCTCTGTTGAGTCAACAAGATACGCCACTTATACGGTCGACACAAGTGCTTTGTTCTGCTAACTACTGGAAAATTACAACATCTGCAATTAACCTGCTAGCAATTACACATCTTTCGCTATAGGCGTATTCGTTGCGTTCAACATTAATTTGTCGTCACTTATCTCAGGATTTTCACACAGAAATTAGGAACCATTGACAATTAATCCTTACCTTGGAACTTTAACGAAGCATTCGTTCAGCGACAAATTGTGTCTGATTGAATTTTGCCACCCTTGCTTGTTTTCGCGGTAAAACGGAAAGCGATCCATAATCCACTGGTATATGCCATTTAACGTCACCTGGTGAAGAACAGCAGCCTTAAACACAGGAATTTTACAGGAAACGTTGGTCTTATGCGAGTGCGATGTGACTTTTGGACGAATGGCAACCAGAACAGGAAAACAGTTCAGCTACGTTTTTCTGAGATCAGCAGGCCACTTCCTGAAAAGTTATTCCATGGTAAAACATGCTTTGAAAAAATCTTTTTTCATAACCTTTAGCGCAAGCCTGTTGTAAACCTCTACTGCAACAAAACTGTTACTATAGCAACCCACGCACAAAGAAATGAATTGCGTTGTCTGCCTTAATACAATACAAGAATACAACGGGGTGTACGCTTCGAAATGTACCAGTCAATAAAATTTCATACGACAAAACCCGTCCACAGCTAAATAGCTACACGGCCTGAAGCGAGCAAAACCGAAGTGACGGCAACTTTTCATTATAATGATATGCTACACAAAGGCGTTGATTCTTAACTGTCAATTGCACTTCTTAAATGAAGTTTTGCGCTTCTGGTCAGTAAAGTAGACCGTTGTAAAAATATTATTTTTTCTATTCGTTTCACAAAGCTTGCGTGGAGTGAACAAAACACTTTGTGCTAAGAGCCTTAGAGCGAAGTTCTTGTGTCATTCGGAGTCATTATCGATGCCCTGTGCGTAAAAGAGCCTTTCTACACGTGGAAAAGTCCGTAAATAAAGAAACACTCAGCTCGACCTCAAACTCTCTTATATTCGTTTATAAAGCTGCGTTTATTAGTGAACTTGACAAAAAAATGCATACTAGGGTCTAGAGCAGGGTTCTGCAAACTACGGCCCGAGAGCCAAATCCGGCCCGCGGCCCCATTTCATCCGGCCCGCGAAGACATTTCGTCAGTAATTAAAAATACTATATTTACGAAAAATTTGTTGATTTGGCAGAATGTAACATACCCAGAAACAAATAACAATCTGGTTACGAGATTTCCGGCCCTCAAACTGCTATCCAATAGCTTATGTGGCCCTCGGAAAAGAAATGTTGGAGACCTCTGGTCTAGGTTGTGCGCGTTTGGCGCTTAGGCAAAAACAGCAAAATTTGGAGCGATTCACTCACGAAACCTTTACAACTCGTGGTGAGTGAATCGCTGCACAAAGTTTGTGAAAATGTGTCGACTAAACAGCTCTTAAGAAAATATGTAGCGCAGCCCCCCGTTTAAGGCTTACAATGACAAGAATTTTGGGGCAGCGTTGCCACTGGCTCCACATTCAAAGATGTGCGTCAAATGTCAACTCTGGTCAAAATGTGTGTCCGATAACATATCAAGTATTCCCAGTACATGTGATATGGACTTTCAGTGCGAGATAAGCAAACGAATAAATACAAAATAGCACAAGGTGGTCAATTACTTCATACCGCAATCTTCAGTAAAACAATTTACAGTAAAAGCGAAACGGACGAAACATAACTGTTATATCAACGTACCACTAGTTCTAAGTTCTCAATAATACCGCGGAAAACACTTATCTCAAATCAAGCTGAGGAAGCCACGCATGGAAGTTCACCAAGCCTCACCTTTTTGTCGTGACCATTTTGGATTGCCATGGCTATTAGTGCAATATACGAGTAGGGTGGCTTCACCATGTCTTTGCTCTGTTGGTGTGAGTGATGGTGGTGGTGCTGGTGCATGATTTGATGAGACGAAGTATATCCCGCAGCAAAGGCGGAGTGGGTGACGGCGCCATATTGTTCTGGCCTGCCATGATGACCAACGCCTGAAAAAGCACATTTAGACTACGTTAAAATACCCATCCAAAGAAACAACCTTAGCATCAAGTGGTTATGGGCAGGCAGCAACGCTGCTCACCCTGAAAACAGCCAAGATCCTAAACCGGAAAAGACCACCGCGTAGAGTCGCGCCCCTTTTTTGTGATGTAACGTAAGGCAATACCTGACATGCGGCCATGCACTGATATTAGAAGACGAGCATGACTCTTCTATCCCAAAAGAAAACATCGCAAATCAGCAATAGCCGATTACTGTGAGAGTAGATTTTTTGAGCTGCGGATCAGAATGTGTACCATCGAGAAGACAATAAATGAGGGAATGACGCACAGTATCTGGCGACACCACCAGCGCGACTGGAGAGAGGTGCTTTTTATTCAAAATTGACAAATTCAAAATACAAGTGATTCTAATACCACTGTCTAGAGTTTTGTTTAATGTTACCGAAAAATTGCGGAAGAAAACGGTTTTGACTCGATCAGTTTACAAGATTCTGAAAACGGAGCGCATGTCTTTTTTCAAACACTGCCTATGAAGCTACACGAGTTTGGGATTATGCTTTCAAGACGAATTGAAACGCTGATGGAATTGTATTTCAAAAACTTGAAAACAGCAACTATTTTGTTTTTCCAAACCTTACGCTCCCGATTAAGCATAAAATTCTTTTATAAAGTGGGCAGCAAGCCATGTTCAGCAGCTAGTGTTTTCCTATGAAAAGCAGACCGCTATCCTGAGTTTCACAGCTACAAATTATTCGCAACGTTTTCAAACTGAAGAATCGCGTTGAGTTGTACGAATATCACTCGCTCTGGTTAAAGCAGGTTCGTTTTTACCTTTTGCGAAGACCACTGAAGCGTAATTGCATCACGAAGCCGCGCCGTTTGCCGGAAACAAAACGTAAACAAATTTCGATCTTGAAATCGTCGAGCTGAATCCGATCTATGCCCGTCAAAACTTTTGCAGGACTGCAGTCAAGTTAAGTGGCCGCAACGAGGCTGGATGGCTGAAATGACTGGTTTCCTACTTTGCTTAACAACCGCCGTTTCTCTGATGCGACAATCACAGGTGCGAGAAAAAATATACTCTTACTCTGGTCAACGGCAATCAACTCAAAGTCTACGTCGAACCTTCGCGTGATGTAAGAGAGCATGGCTATAATAGAAGGTACGGAACGCCAAAACAAATCCCCACATAACGATTGGTATTTTACACATGGGCCACATATTTTTTAACATTTTTTCTTTAGTTTAAAAATGACTTTTTTAGCTTAGGAATACTCGTTTAGACAAATAATGCAGAAATCACAAGGCGTATTGTCGAATATGTTTTGCATGAATTCACCTCCCAATTGGCTTTCTACCATGTCCGTGTAACTTGCAGCGCACAAGTAATCTACAATAAAAAAACTGTTGCCAACAAACGAATGAATAACCAACGAATATATCTCGTGGTGAGCATAACTCGAGTAACGCCTTTGTAGACTCTCCACTAGGTAGCAGGAACGGGAAAGCCAAGTGCCAATAGCACGTTATCGATACGACTGGGGTTGTGCGCAAGTCCTCGGCCGCTTTTATTTGCAAGAAACGAGGCGTAGACGCTCACAAGATCGCCGAAATTGTTTCGGGCTCACACGGCCGCGTTGCGTGGCGGACACAATGCGCCGACGGTCATGGCCGCTCGTCGCATATCCATGATACGGAAAATGGCGGAGAGCAAGTCGGTTCGCACGGTGACTGACAATACCAAACCAGCTTCCTGAGCCTGCTATGTTCCTCCCTTGCGAAATGAATTTGGGCTTTCTACTTACGTTTCAACTTTCAGAGGTCCAGTCACAAGTATTGTGCATTCTCCTGATTCTGATTGTCTTGGCATTTCCTCCTAAATCACTTTGACATCTCGCAAACGCTTCCTGTATTTCTAATTCTAGGGTGAGATCAACCGACTTCCGACTTTGTTTCATAAACATTTTTTTCACATTTTTTTCAGATAACTTGCCATTAAACCTTTGGAGCAAGCGTGGAAACCGTCAGCTGCAAAGCAGAAAGGAACTCGACCTTGTAATGTTTCAGCCGTTTTGTCCACTTGATTTCACAGTGCTGCAGCATCTTAGTATGCGTTTATTATCAGGTTTGATAGTTCAAATATTTGAAAGATGAAGAAACCAGCCCATCACAAACACGTCGTTGGACATCCTGATTTCTCATGAGGCAAACTAAAAATGCATAATCAACTGTCTTTTAGGGCAAGAATGCAAGGAAGGTAGCATTGTAACAAAATCGGACACTCGCACAAATTTTCTTGAGTTTCTTTACGATGAAAAGTAGTATAACGAGAATTAATTGAGTTTTGAAATTACCAAATTTCAAGAACCAAATCGATACAGCTGCTGTATATGTTTGGCATAAGTTGCCTGCTACACAGTGCGCTGCAGGGAAATTACATTTTATTTCTTGCAATTCAAAAACATTAAGCCACGTTTGAAAGTTTTTCCCCAAGGCCTAAAAGCGTTTCAGATGTCAATAGTGTGCAAAGGTTGGGCTGGAAAGAATTAAGGTTGTTTGCAAAACCTCGACACTATACGTAATATGCTTCCATATTTGAATGACGGCGATGTGATTGAAGCTTAGAAACGAATGCTAGAGCATTGTTAGCATTTGCCGCAAAATAATACCGGGCGGGAATAAATTTGCATGCACGTTTTTTCAGATACCACATGCCCTTCCTTCCTATACAACGCTGAGCTTGTCCTCGGACCTCAAAGGGGTGGTCGATTAACAATGGCTCTTTGGATTTTTCTGTATCAACAATCGGTTGCAATAAGCAGCAAATGTACTGGGGATGACTAGTTTCAGCACATATCACGAAAATCCGTACTAAAAATACAGGTGTTCAACTATTGATCCAGTTCGTTCAATTTACAGTCTTAAAAAAGAATGAAAACAGAGCCATGACATCCTAAGTTTTGCCCATTTGTTAGTAAAAATAGTTCTGATTATAGGAATCTTAAATGTTTAGATAGGAAGGATCGAAAATGATTCCGAGCATTGTCAAACTAATCTGGTTCCGCAAAACGCGTTTGTTCGAAACATAAGCGAAGTTCCTCAGACAAACTCCGTCCCTTGCTTTAAACAGGTCACACAAAACGAAATCAACGAATTCTCACTGTTTTTTGACAAATTTTAAAAACTTCCCGGCAAGTTAAGGAACTTTGCCTTTGTTTCAGCCTTGTGATATTCCCAAGAACAACCGGGTGATCTACTGTAAGCACTGGCTAAACAAAAAAGTCACTGCTTTACGATCAGAGCCAAGAAAATGAAACTGGTTGAACATTCTATTGATCAGAACAAAATTTTTTGGAAGATTTAGAAAGCTTCGCCGGACGTTTCCTGGGTGAAGCACATCTTAAGTCTATGAAAGGGTGAAGACAGGGAATTAATATCTAGACATTCGTTTTCAACAAGATACGAGGAGGAACGTTTTTCCCAATTGAAATATTTGAACCAAACTGTTCAATAATTGTAAACAATTTACTTCACAGTGTTTCTGATGTAAATGGCAATCTCCTTCGCTGTACTTACGTGAAGCAGATATTTTCCGAATTTCATGCCCACAAGATCCCATGCAAACACAATACACCCATGTCAGATACTTATTGCAAGCAATCGATTTGCTGTAGAATGCAGTTTGCGACTATCTTTACTCTTGCTTTAGTTTTTCAGCATTTCACTGGTGAGCTTTTGCTTGCATTTTTTAGAACTGAGGATGCGTATATTTACGTGAAATCGATTTCCTATTAAAACAATTTGCTGATTGATTCGATTACATAACCTATGCAGAGAATAATCGCTGCAATTCAGATACCTGCTCTTTTCAGATATATAACAGATATGAGTTGCAACTCAGATATAAGAGCCTGCTGCTTGAAAATCGCTGCTACAAGCCGGAGAAAGAGTTCGAGACGATAACAATGAGTGTATTATTAAAAAATGCATAATGCTTTGTTGGGAATTTTCTGTTTTTGGTAAAAACGTTGTCACCAGGTTTTTGCACTCCGATCTCTGTAGCAAAGCTGTTTTCAGCTTTCTGTTGCAAGGACTTCAGCTTTCTGTTGCAAGGCCTTTTGTTATCTACTGCAAAATGCATGATTTTATGAAATCGTTTAATTCCACTAGTGGTTCATTTGCATGTGACTTCGTCCAGGTTTTCCTTTGGGCTTGCCAAGGGGACGAAAGGCGATATCACTACCCTCGAATTTTAGGCAGAAATTACTGAACCGTTGAGCAAAAATTGTCATGAACGCGTTAAGCCAATGATTTATCATTAATCAGAGTTCACAATTCTGTCTCCTCCAAATATTTTTCTAGCTATGCGCCTGGACGTGCCCAAATAAAAAATCTTTGAGATATCGAAACAGTTCCTCATCAGCTTCCGGTGATTGAAGTCGAGGTAATATGGCGTACGTGCTTTTTATTGCAAGAAAATATTTCATTTCGTCACGTTTCCATTTCATAGTGTTTTCTTTTTTTGATAAAAGATTTTCTCACAACTGGTGAGAACCATTTCGGAAAAATTGCAAATGAAACCGGTAACCGCTGACTTTTCACTATGGTACTGCTTTGGTCAAGGTTTTCTCTACTACAAAATCGCAGTTCATATACGCTGTTACGGTTTCGTCACGATTTAGTCGTAATAAGTTTTCTTGATGTACGTCGAAACAGCAATTGCAAAGGATAGATACACAGAAAAGGGCCATTGTTCTAAGCGCGAAAAACAATTTATGGTTCGTGTGAAGTTTTCAGAATGAAACGTTGACATGCTCGCACTCTGATAAGTTACTGCGCCAGCGTTTCACAATGAGATTGACAAGGGGGCATTGCCTGACAAAATTGGTGCCCGGCGAGTTATCTTACAGCGTCTTGTAAAGTGTACAATTACTACGCAAAACATAGATAAGTGCGCGCCACGTGCCTAGTGGGAACTTAAGCACGGTAGATGATTTTTGAAAAAATTTTGTCCGAATAAGTTGTTTTGCCAAACAGTGTGAACGATTTCTTTAACTCAAGCAGTGGCCACATCTTATGGAGGCAGTAGGGTTATTAGTAGGCGGGTCGGATATTGCGCTCTTCCCACTCTGTCGCTACAGGCTTCCACTTGGAATAAAATGCACAGGTGATTTATAAATATATCGCAGCCGGCAAGTAGGATGTCTTTTAACGCCACCACACAGACCCCAACGGCATCACCAATTACCAGGTGTTTTAGCCTGTGTTGCACCAAACAAGCGTTTTCAGGTGTGAACGGCGTAAAAACGGACTTTTCCATGCTTGCATGTGCCGCAACGATTGCATGCCGATGTAGCGTTGTTAGCTCTATGCCACCGCGCAAGACCAGAAGTTGAACCGACCTCTTTTTTTGTCACTGTGCGCCAGACAGCGCATAGAATTATTTCACGTACGCGAACGTCTCAGTTTCAGGCCACCGCACTTTAACGAAGGCCCTGATTATTACCAGCTGGAGAGAAACTGCCGTGTTGCGCGAGTTCCGAACTATAAAATCAACGTCGTGTTCTTTTCTGGAAAGGCTAAACTACGCCGTAAAACAAAGTTCAATGCAGTGCAGGCAAAAACGCAAAAACGTAATTTCGTTCACGCACTGCCTCCTGTGACGGTGGTTTGCCAGCGCAGACGCTGTCCGTCTGCAGGCTGACACCACAAGAGCAAGCGCTGGTGTCTAGAAATCCTCAACGTGTGACAACATAAAGAGCGTGGACATTTATTGCCTGCGGAGTTTGGCAGGTGCGATGCAAAATGCAAACCAGTTTCTGACACAATCGAATGACATCTCTTAAGTTCTGCATGTGATCTGCTTTTGTGCAATGAAGTTGGCTATCACCCATTGCGAAGCCGAAGCGCTCTGTTTGCATAGTACACTAGAAATAAGCAATGGCTCCTAAGAATCGGGATGAATTAGTAAATACGCGGTTGATCAATTGTTTTTGCTTGTGTATGACCGAACATTCCAAATGCAAGCGCTAAGTCCAGTGTAAACGGTGGATCACTTAGAAAAACTTCCGTATTCCTACAAAATTCATCATTTCGGGCAATCTGTTTTTAAAAAAGATCAAAATGACTTGCGCTCAAACAAACATCTTATCATATGCTTCTAATTAGAGAGAACGAATTCGCAATCGAAGGTTACTACTTTCACACACCAAGCGTACTTAAACTAATTGGACAAAGATTTTTGTCATCAACAGCAAAACACCCTCAAATTTTCAAATTCCCATCTGGTACTTTTTCCCNTTCTTGTCAAGGCTGCAGCACATGTTGGTTTTTGTATCCCATAACGAGGAAATAACTCAGGGATAGTTCCCTCAGACGGAAAAGTCTCCAGAAAGCGCTTGCCGCATTTGTACTACCAGGTGTGCAGTTGGTTTTAGGTCAGCAGTCACTTGAAACTTGGTAGTTCTCAAACAAGGACTTACTTCTTACCCTCCTTTTAAAGTCGAATGGGCGCACCACTGCTGGAAATCCATGCAAGTCGTAATATATTCATGATTGTTGTTCACCTATCAGACGGCATGCTGGAAAATGTCTTGAGTTCGTAGGAAAACGCGTTTAACACTTTCAGAGAGTTTTGCTCTTATTGTTGAAGTGTTTAAATGTCAATGTGCGGTATGTCGGCTTAATGCGAGAAATTGAGCTGGTCAAATATCGCAAATATAAGCGTAGTTAGTTGAAAACAACATTACTAAACTTTAAATAAAAGTTACGAAAGGAAACCATGCTTACACCAGATGCTCCAACACATCATAATGGGATCATGCCCAAAATACACGCAACATAAAACACCAGATAATGTGCTTCCACCTGGACCTCTGCTACGACGTAATGGACGGTAGGAATAAAAAGCAGCCCAGTTAAGTGCAGATGCGCAAGGTTGCGAAAGCGGCACAGCTACGTCAGTTTGCCTGTGGTTTGCACTTTCGGCCGAGATCAAAGCGTTTGTTTCAGGCGTTTCTATCGACGGTGGAAATTCACAGCAGCATGGGAGGTGGAAGTTCAACGAAAATGCAAGGAGTGAGCGGCCTCGATATAATTAGGGCCAGAAAAGATCTATATTGCTGGGGCTATCGCAAATATATGAAGAGAACTAAATATTTTGTGCGTGGACATTCTCGTTAGCAAACACTGAAACCACCATTTGCAACCTTCAACAAAAGGCCAATATTTTCCGCTTTCAAATATTTTTCTAACATATGAATTGCCAGTGAGAATTTTGAAAAAAACGCGACGTATTGCGGCTGTAATCGTTCACTTAAGCCTTTGTCAAAGCAATGCCTTGTTGCTTTGTTCGAATACATTGTTTCTGACCAAGCCGATACCAGAATAGCTATATGTTGAACGCAGAGTTTTCGGTTTTGCAGCCAAACGAATGCTATCCCGGAAGCGTCTCGGATCAACATACACCGCAAAACGAATGGATCGACTAGAAGGAAAGTTGCGCTTAATTCCCATGAGCAAGCATTCGCACCGCTCTGGACAAAGGCATACCCTACGCGATTTTAAACACGATAGTTTTCGAACGAAGGCAAAGGTGCATTGATCGACGTCGACATTTTGCGGTCAGGCGCTCTTCTGGACCCTCAGACCGGGAAAAGGGAATTCGGTCGTTTGTGACGCGCGTCGTCGACGACGAGCGACAGGTAGAACCGCATCGCGCTGCCAAAACATTTGTAAACAGGCGACCCTCTGTGTCAAGGTTTCGAAGCAACTTCAAAGCTCACCAATACTGATCCGCCGTACCGATTGCGAAGTGCCGTCATCGCTACGTTACTCACGATGTTCTGAAGGCTGGTTGGCTGTCTTGAAGCGTCAGGTGGCCGGTGACGTTTCACGAAAAACATGTGCTTTTCTCCGCTCGTTGGTCAGGATTTTTATCCGCGTTTAACCGAAAAAGTATGTGTATTTTTGGTCCCTGTTGCCTGTCACAAGCGTCAGTGAAAAGCACATTTGCATTAGGACGATAGAGCAAATCTTTCTAAGTTGAAAGCTTCTTGAAGTGGCTCACAACGGAACATTCGCTTGTACAGTTTTGAAGATCCCATTGCACCGGCGCAATCGTAATTTTTGTTTCTATCAGTTCATTGCTGTATTTCAGCATTTTCATGTTATAAGCATCAGGTGGAAGTAAAAACTTGAAAAACCTTGCAAGGTCGTGTCAAGTGTTGGCAAGATTGCCATAAGTGAAGTTGATTTATGAATGGCTCATTACTTTCAGGGTATGTAATATAATTACGTACAAATGAAAATGTTGAATCCAAACGTCGAAGTAAGGTATGTTATGATTTGTTTCTAATCCCAACAAACCCAAAACAGGAGCACAAAGACATACAGAGAAGAAAAATTATCCGTCACAACCAGCTTCCAGCTGAAGGAAAGCTCGATCGATCGCCATTTGCAACTAAAGCGTGATCAAAATCGACAGTGCAGCTCATTGCACAGCATAATACACCGCCATTCGGAAAAGCAGTGTTTAACCGCCATCCGCCGATGATTCACTGAAGACAAAGCTGCCAGCTCGCGTTGCGACTCATTCACCAGTTGGTTGTATTTTTTCTGCCACGCGACTCAGCCTCCTCAATCGTAAAAGAAACGTGATTACCAGGAACCTCCACCTGGTTACCGTTTGAGGCTAAAAGTTCTCAAAAATTAACAGACCACACTTTACTTGTTCTGCTTGTGCAAAACGCGCTTTGGTGAAGGTTTGGCAGCAGACGCTGTTTACTAAACTCGCTACTCGCCGGCAGTGGTTCCATCAGAATAGACCTGAAAGAGTTTTGCTGTTACTCCACCATGGATCAAGCCAACCAAAACAGACACTTCGCGCGAATAGCTGTAGATAGCAATGAAAAGTCTACCTTTTACCAGACCAACTTTGACCAGAAAATGATACAAATCGAACAAGTGTAGTGTCTCGTTCAGTCAAGGCGCATTGCATTTAAAAATGAAGCACACGTTGGCTTAGCATCGACGATATACAGCACGTATACTGATTTATTTTTGTTTGATACATGTCTTGCCTATCCCAGTATGTACAGCTAACACTGCAGTGTGCACATGGTACCAGTGATCACTTCCTCGCACTAAAATGGCTCTTTTGCGCAAATTGTTTGGGGAACACTGACATTTACTGGAATGTTGAAACATTTAAGTCAGTAAACTCAAACAAGGGACCAAGTTTGTAATAGCAGAAAATTTGTTTTCTTCGAACTCTCGTTATTTTTCTTGCTGCTGTCTTTCAATTGTTTCCCGAAAACACCAAGAAGACAGAGAAACTCTACTTGCATGCGGTATAGCTTTCGATCTGCGTGCAAGCTACGCCGCTTTGAACGTAGACACAGCACACGAGCTTACTTTGTTAAACTATTTCACGAAACAGCCAGTTCGGTAAAGATTGTTCATAATTTTTTGAGGCAATCTGACCCATTCTGCATTTAACTTGCCTAAAACGTGGCACTTTTTTCATACAATTGTAGTTAAATGTCAAATTTCTTACCATTCTTCCATGCGAGGTTAGCATTGGTAGGTCAATGAAATAGAATAAATTGCTGCATATGAACCAGATATCATTACTTCATTGACCACTAACGAAAGCAGCATTCATTTCAGTTTCACTGACAGTACCAGTCTTCAGTAAAAACAAAGCGACCTTTACGATTTCTCGTAGATTTCAATCTTTAAGGACGGAGTAAAAGCCTGCTGCTTGCTTAAGAACAACATGTGAAAGCTGTTAATTTCGTGCACAGGAATCCTGAGCGTTTCAAGTTTATTGATGTTTTTCAACAATTCAAACGACCAAAATACTTGAAGTGATTTGTTTTCAAAAAATAAAATACACTTCAAAATACTTGAAGTGATTTGTTTGCAGACATCCTGGGGTACAACGAATGGCAAATTTTGTCACAATGAAAATGAAAAAACTCAGCCTGAATCTAAGCATCCACCACTCAAGAACTGTTTGATCAAAAAGCTTGTTGACTCAGTCAGTTTTGTTACAATCTATGCGTTACGTTACAGTTTATTGATAGGTAAGCAACATTTCTTCAACAAAAGCGTGAGAACCCAACTCAAAATGGTTGGTCAATCCATCGAACCGGGAAGTGACCATTATGCCCATGGATATTAGTGCTCCAGTTAAATGCATTGGTTTTTCACTCCAGCATATTCTATTGTCACTTGCACCGGGCAAAAAAAGAGTTTTGCATTTTTGTTTAGTGTTTACTTAAATCAACGAAATAATGTTGCCAACAATGTTTCACTTTTCCACCTGGCAAAAACTAAACTCTTCTTTTGCCTGACGCAAGTGAAAATAGAATATGCTAGCTGTTTCAAACTGCAGTCCACTAACAGTGAAACTAAAAATCTAATCTTGTATTAGTTGCTAAGCTAATGGATGAAAACATAATCTAAGTAATCACACTTTTCTCATACCTGGTATGTTAGCGTATCCCGACGGTTGGTAATGGTAGTAAGGGGAATCTGATGACGCTGGATGTGTTGCGTACATGCCGACGGTGTTTGGAGGCGCGACACTCGGTAGGATGTCGCTGTTCTGCCCGGGATGCGTCGACGACTGATAACGTATCTGCATTGTCATGCTGTGCAACTCCGCAAACCGAGGAGAGAAATCAAGCAATGCTGTGGTTGTGCTGAAGCACACGACTTGCACTTAACCAAACACACTGAAACAGCAAGAAACATTGATTAAAAACACGCACCAGGAAGCGGGAGACAAGTGAAGCAAAGTAACAGCTTAGTTCCGACACCGGTACGTCACACTGACAACTGGCACATTAAAACAACCAGCATGTTATTTCAATGTGTTGATGCATCTCCCACCTTGTGTAACTTGCGCGAATTCACAACTACTGAAATCGAAGATACACAAAACCCACGCAGGGCATCGGCCGTCTGATAATCCAGCGACTTTCGAACTCGAAAGACAAAGCAAAGGCTAATGATGTCATGATTAGCGCGTGTTTAGACAAGACGGCCACTGGCACGCGCGCGCAGTCGGCACTTGCGTTGTTTAGATTGCATTGTCTAATCATTTTGAACCTGCCCACTCAGGAGTTCCTTGCACGTGTTAGCATCGCACAACAATTGCATGCCACCATTTTCAACAATTAAACTGACGGATTACAACTGCCCCGATTTTCGTGACATCTTCCACTCGCGCTTGAAGCCGCCTCATTGCCATGGTTCGGTTATTCACTTATTTTTTGACCTGCCTCACTGCTGCATTCCGCGCGTTTGGGGTTATTTCCTTCATGTACCTGATCTGACCCTAAATTTCATCCGAATGGCTGCATTAGAGACAGCTTCGACTTCAAGTAGTGCCGGCCGCGAATAAGAATCGGTGAAGTGCTTTTTCTTTGAAACGTAACACCAAGAGGTTTGTTTTCAATCCCATCGCCTTCACTGTAGCGACACCACACGGAATTTCTTTCCACATTTTGCAGGTTTCTTGATACGCGGTGGGTAAAGTAAATGCAAGGATCCGACAGGCTTTTTCTACCGAAAAGCAATTATTCCTAAATTGTTTAAATCTACCTGACTTGTTGTTTTAACGAGACTACAGCTCATATCCAACCTCTATCTTACCACGATATATTCGATGTGGATATAGAGTTCGAATGAAAGCTTCCCAGTTAACTTGAGCATCATTTTTGACAGACTCGCGCAAGTGGACTGAAATGAAAAAGATATATGGATTTGTGACGCTTACAGCATGGCTTGAAACCAAGGTTGCAAATGACAAAACGCTTTTATAAAATGGGTCATCATTGCGACATTTTTAAAAGAAATTGGTCTACATTTGTTCTCAGTTAGCTAAAGTTCGCCACGGACTTACATCCCTTCATGATTACTGCAAAGTAAAAATTGTTTCTGTCTTTTGAACCAATTTCAGATACAAACTGTGCCTCAAAAGCAGTGGTGGGGAACCTGCGGCCCGCGAGAATATTTAATATGTCCCGCATCAGAATTTTTGTTACCCAAGTTAGAACACAAAACCGCGACAAAACGAAACTCCATGATAAGCGGACATGTCGACAGTACGTCAATAGAAGTCTCTCTCGCTCCTTGACATGGTTTTCTCTCCTTATTTTCCTTTGAAACATAAAGGTAGAATTTTAAGATAAAATTAATTAATTTTTGCGGCCCTCCAGCGATATTCCACAATTCACGCGGCTCGTGATAGTAAATAGGTTCCCCATCCCTGCTCTAAAGCAACAACGACGCAGATGTGTTTCACATCTTTTTTGTTTTTGCATTTTGTAATCAATTACGCCAAAATGGATGAAACCATCAGCATCAACTTTGACACACACTTGACATGCACATATAAAAACACGGATTAAAAAATGTTTATTTGGACCAGAAATTACCATGGCCGATCAGTACGTCAGTGCCTAGCATGTACAATAAAGTATTGTATCCTGCCCTCTCAATTACTGCAAACGTTTCGAAAAATTCCTGCAGTTTCAATAGAAACTGCGTTCCACAAGCGCATCCTCACGCTCGGCATTCATGTTATGCTTTTGAAAGTTATGTTAAAAGCATTTTCAAATCTCTCGCCTCTCTTATACTGCCGCACCTTCCATTGAAACGCAACTTTACTTTTGTCGATTTGAAAGTTCAGCAAAATTAAAGTTGGCTCTTTATCACAACAAATTATGATCGACCTGCCGTTGCCAAATCTGTCTGCCAAAAAATTATATATTTATTTTTGAATCTATGGGTAAGACTATAATTTGCCTGCTCGAGCTAACCCGCGCGTTCAGTTTTGCCGCAATGAGTTCTGCTGTTCAACGTCAAAATGTTTCATTCATTGTTAGACAATGCAAAAAACTGGATGGAAGAAATTTACGCCAACCTTGATGTCAAGCTGTACAAGCAGTTTTAAGGCACTATTTGGCCGTTGTGGTGGTGCTTGCGGTGTTTTCTTTTCTGTGTAACGATGAAAAACCACGCTGCAATTCGCCGAGCATATGCCAAATTTTGCCATTAATGTGTTTTTTCCTCAACGCTATTCGTTGCTTTCAAAATCGTAGAAGAAAAACTTCGCCAACAACTTGTAAATACAATTGAGCACAAAACTCACTGCATATTCGAGCACAGAATTTGACACTGTGTGCTGGAATCGCGACAATTGAAATCGTAGATAAAGAATATTTTGATAAGAAGAACTAATCGGGATGACAGCAACCTGTGTTCGATTTACCTGTGAATCAAAACGTTGGTGTCACCTTTCGTCGCCAGCTTTGTAGAACCAGTAATTTTTGTATTTATCCATTAATTCCAACAGTGCAACTTTAATTTAGTTAAGTGCAGATCACAGCCATACATCGGATGCACGATATTTCAGTTTATTGTTTATGGCAACAGCACTGATAAAACGGAAATCAGTCACTTGCACTTTTTCTTTTAGGGCATCGCCGTTACAAAGTTTAACACCTCGAATGCATTACATGTTCGGTGCTAATCTCCGTGTTAGTGTAACTATGTCGTTTTTGGTGCATGAAAATACCTTGCTGAACATGAATTACGTTACTGCATCGAAAACTAGTGTTAGGATTGTCAACGGAAGAAGACTTCAGTTAAAATAGTTTATTTATCTGTCGGAGAAAAGCAGGGGTGTAGTGCTAAAAAATGACGTGTGGGAACGCGAAAAAAGAAGTTTGGGAACGCACCCAAAATAGCCATTTTCAATAATTACACAATTATGCAAAGGTGCTACGCAAGAGATAGCTTGTCATTTGTTCATTTATGCGACGTCTGCACCCTACACAGGAAATCTGAGCAAAAAGACATATCTTCAAGTCAGGTTACTTTGAACAAGGTGTGGAAACGGGTTTCTACCAGGCCCGTATCCAAGGGGGGCTGCCTAGGTCAGTTTGAATTATCTGTTGTTTACCGCGTTTTGCTTTTATCATCTGACTACCACGATTTGCTATTTATACACTTCAAACCAACTGGAAATGCTATTGGCCATGCGTTAGCTTGGCAAAATTTGAACAAATTGGAAATCAACCAAAATTTTCTCCATACAACAAAAATCTAAGAAGTATGATCGCAGTCAGGTGCACTGATTGACGCTTACAGGAATTCCGGTTCGGTGGAGATCGATGAGCATGAAACCGTTCCCGTGCTTAATATTACATCATGCGTCTTTGTATTTGTGGAAATTGCTTTATGCAATTTGAGCCTTTTGTAAAATTATTGTGCAAACGGACGGATTCAAACTAAAGTGCTTGCTATCAGATTAGAACATAAAAAGCAGAATAAATCAAAACTGAACACCTTTGCAGCAGGCCGTCTTTATTAAAAGAGCAATTCAAACGCAGATCGCATTCCAATAATCCAGGTTCAAAGCAGTTCAACCTAATCATTAATTAATGTAGAATAAATGAAGTTCATAATAAGCCAAGACAAATCACGTGCTTCATGACAGAGTAAAACCACGCCAAAGCTCGTTTCATCACGGTTCGATTTGCTGACTTACTCAAAGTAACATGCCTGGAGACCAAATTACTGATCTCCAAAGACGGTCTGTGCAGTGCATGTTTTCATTAGGTTTAGGGGATGGTAATTTTATTTGTTTTATTTCATTTACGTATTTGTCTTAGACACAAGGTCCATGACATTAGTAAGAACANTAGTGTACAGACATGCTTGTACACAACGCTTCACGGGGTACGAGTTACATTATACACGCAGCCGATACTGAAGAGGAACGAACACTGAAACAAGGCACCAGGCTAGGAATTACAGCAGGGTTCCCAACCTTCTTCTGACCACGTAGCCCTTCAGTATTTCGACAGATAAGCATATGCCCCTAAAATCTCTTATGACAAACGGGCTGAGTAGAACAACAAAAATCCACTGAATTATTTATATAACTTTTACATTTTTATAACTATAAAGGTAGCCTCCGTTTTATGTCTCAAAGTTACTTTGTTGCTACTGATATATGCATAAATATTTGGAAATAAATATAATATATAAATACATCTTTTTCCATTGCTAACCTTAAACGTACCCCTGCAGATAGGCAAATGTACCTTTAGGGGTATATGTGCCCAAAGTTGGGAACCCTTAGCTACAGCATTTGGTCATCGTCGTACATTTTTACATAATGGAAGAAAAATTAAGATTTGTGAAAACCATCTAACAACTGAAGTGAGTGAATAAAAAAGTTGGATGAAGATGCGCATCGTTAAACAATGGAATACAAATTGTTTCTAACCTAGGGTAGGCATAAAATGTAGTAGCGAAATATAGTTATCTTGGTGAGGACGAACAGTTACATTCCTAGGGATCTAATGCAAAATTCGATAGGCAGTGGCGTAGCCAGCCTAAAATTTTGGGGACCAAGATATTTTGTGGGGCCAAAATATTTGACTTAGGCGAGCAACAGTATTTTTGTTTGGAAAGCCTATTCTCAAATCACAAAATGACTAGATATGCTAAAAATATGGGAATGGACCCCTGAGCCCCATGGCTAAGCGTATGTCGATAGGCATGGTTGTAGGCACTGTGCAAAGCGAAGCCGTTTAGTTGTGTGTATCAACAACATAATAGAGAGGCATATACATCGGCATGGTATACGCACGACATAAGAGTGTTTATTACTTCAGTAGAGCATGGAGAACAGGTGCTTCTGAGCTTGCTAGTTGCCCAGTGAAATGATTTCACTTGCTTCTGCGTGTCCGTGTCATCTTTCAGCGAAGCACAAAGCAATAAACTGTGTTCTTTGACTTTGTTGACAAACCTAGTACATATGCCATTCGGATAAACAACTGGTGTGGCAGGTTGTTTAAACGAAAAAAAACTACACCGACTTAAGGTTGCCAGACGTCCCGGAGCGCCAAGCACTTTCCTTGAATTTGCTATCAAAACGGCTTACTTCCTTGATCCTTGAAAAATGTTCTGTTGTCCTTGAGTATTTTCGGGCGTCCTTGCAAAATTGTGAAATTGTTCATTATTGAACTGTTGATTACACTGCGATCATTTCAGAATCAAAATTAAACAATGTAATTGAACAGAATAATGCGTAGATTTGCTCCATTTTAAACAAATGTGTAGTAAAAAGTGCCCATTGTTATTCAGCAATGTTTGTTTGAAAAAATGTGCTACACCCCTATATCTAAAAATTTTTTCAAGTGATCTGGCAACCCTACACGACTGTATTGTTACATTTAAAATAATTTCATGTTCAGCAGTATAATCACAAAAGCCTTGAGAAGGCGTCGAAGAACACTGAAGCTGGGACCAAATACACACAAATCATCAGCAAAAGTACTTGATTCACAACCATATTTTCCACAGTGCATTCTGTTCTATAAGGGCCCAACTGTACTGAAAGCTCATCAAGGTTAACAGCGAATAGATATGGGTTCATAGCTCTTCCTTGTCTTATCCCGGTTGATACGGTGAAGGGGTTTAACAGACAAGTGCCCCACTTCATTTGCATGGTCATATTCCTATACCAACTCACAAGTAGTCTTACTATGCACATAGGTAGGCCCATAGGCGTAGTCAGAGGAGGCTAAAGGGGCCATGTCCCCCAATTTTTAGAACATATAGTCATTTTGTACTTTGAGAGGTGTTTTTCCAAACAAAATAGTGTTATTCGTCTACGTCACTGGGTACGCCTACGCCACTGGGTAGGCCTATGTTGCCCGTAGTCTTATAAACAATAGGTTGTGGTTAGTTCTGCCAAACGGTTTAGGGGCATCCAAAAGGCTGGGAAGACTAGGGTGTCTTCATCAATACAATATGCAGGGTTTCTCTAAGGTGTTTTAGGGACAAGGTTTCTTTAAGGTGTTTTAAGGTTTTAGAATCAGATAAAATTACCATAGGGTCCCTAGAATAAGAGAAATTCGGGTCCCTAAAATCAGAGAAATTGAGTCCCTACAGGTGCATACTGAGTACCTAACATTTTCCTTTAAAAAAACCTGTAATATGATACAATTTGTTTGAGTAAACATACACACTTTTCAGTCCCATGTTGTTGCCATTGGTGTCAAAAATGGTGAAATGTACGATAAAATGTAGTGTTCGAATTGTTTGTAGGTACTTATTGCTAGAGAAACAGGTCTGTAATTACTCGCATTATTTATGTCACCATTCTTATTTTTGCAGATGGGCGCAATAACAGTTTTCATGCATGGTTGTGGAATTTTGTATAATTCGCATTTGCCTCTTCAAGTAATTTTTGTTTGGTGGTTACTTAATCACATACGAATTCATGCTGTAGGGATGTCAGTAAGTAAAAGAAATTAGATGAGAGGCTATGTTTGTTTACGGTACCACTGCTACCGTTACATTAAATCGCCAACGTCAAAAACCTGGTAGTATTTACTAAGAATGCTGCGCTTTAATGCGACAGCAATGTTAATGTGTTGGTGATTCGTTTGAACGTACAGTAATTCTTCTGGCCACATTTCTTCAATAGCTCCAACTACAAAGTATTTCAAAATCCGATAACTCAGTTAAGTGACTTATAGAGATTTCAGTTTACGGAAATCGTTTAGGTTGTTCTTCGGGAAGCGCAGAGACGCAATAGGAAATAGGCGCGAGTAGTGGCATCTTCATACGTAGCGGAATTGCGCGCTTCCACCAGCAATCTGAAAATAGCAGCCTAAGCGTCCGTGCACTTTGCTGGATCCTGCTAATGCAAAGTTTGGCACCTCCGCATTCCCCAGTGTGAATGAAGTGCTTTCTGTCATTTGGATGAGAGGAATAACTTTACATTAATTTATCAAAATTGCCCATAAAAAGCTGAATAACTTAGTACTCACTCGTGTAGCAATAATCTGGTGCTGGTTAATGCATTCTTTGGGCATCGAAATACAAACCCAGAAGTGCATTATTTTAGTAAATACTGGTATACTGTAGTTACCAGTCCAAAATCATGAGCAGCAAACTATTGTCACTTGATCACACTAAATTACGAAGAACTTTTCAGACATGAAAAAAGATGCTTGGGGTCAGAGTTGCTAGATGTTTTTCGTAACTTATGGCCTTGTTGATAAAAAATGGCCAAAAGGCTGGTTTTTGGAAAAGTTATGGCCAAAAATACAAAATGTTTTATCCATAATAATTTACATCATCATAGGAAACTGAAAACGTTTGGAAGCCATAATATTTTTTGCCAAATTTGGTTTTGCCAAAGAAGCAAGTTTTGACCCTAAAACCTCAATATCTGCCATGAACTTAAAATTGCATGTTACAACTTGTCTTTCTTTGTCTTGGTAAAACTTACATCTATTAAACACTACTGTAGACAAATGATTCAAATCTGATCCATTTGTGTTAAACAGTTTGCAATTAACTTTCTCTTGATCTTGTGCTGCAAATATACGAAGAAAAGATGCTGTCCTCGTACTGTATTAAGTTGATGATCATAATCACATGCTGAAAACCATCATTAAGTCAACATAAGGCGAGAAACACTTGAGAGCAAACACTGTTTCATATGACAGGCCGGACTGAAAAAGACTTGTACAAAATGTACTGAAAACTTCAAAGCAATACAAAGTTGAAGTACTGCAGTGTAATGTTATTGTAAGAGTGATAAGAAACTTCTAACAGTAAAATCTAACCAACGATTCAAAATGCTTCTACTATAACAGTATCAGTCACACAAATGAGCACAGCAGTCTTCATACACAAGTGTAGAAGCTACCAGTTGTAACCATACGATTATTACTGACTGCAACACTTGTACAAAATCTACTGACTGAAGGGGCTAAATCATTACTACACACTTCAAAACAATGCAAGGTTCAAGTACCATAGTATTACTGCAACAGCTACATGAAGTCCATCCAAAAATAGCAAAAGGCAAAGTATTTAATGCAAATTTAAATTTCAGTAACAAACTGAAAAATGGCCAAATGTGTTTTTTCATGGCCATAGCGCACTTCAAAAATGGCCAAAGTTTTCGAATTTGACCATGAAATGGAAAACCTGGCAACCCTCTTTGGGGTTGTATGCAGAGTTTACATCAATCTGATATGACACCAGCTAGGTGTATATTTATGTTTGTCTTCCGAACACACCCATGCATTGTTCTAAAATCTAAACCAATGCTTCTCAACCTGTATGCCGCGAGAGATTTTCATGTGTGCCGCCACTGCAGGCCACGTTTGTTGGAAACAATTGCTTTGAGCCCTAAAATAAAGTTTAACATGTGCTATTTTACCGCTGCTAGTGGATCTGGAAAGGCCTGTTCTTCACGTGACCGGATTGCGCAATTAATTCCTGAAACTGACATTGTTTTCATTCGGAACGATAGCACGAAGTGGTAACAGCCTGTTGACCCTAGGATTCAAACTTTTTCATAAACTGATCTGTAGTAATTCGACTTAGCCAGCACATTTGGAAAATTATGTGGTTGTACTGCTTGCCTGTTTTGTCAAAGTGTTGTAGTAAAATAATAAAACCTTGTTGACGGGTTGAATCCTCATTGATCTGCCAGCTTCTCAATATATAAATAAATAACCCCGTGCTTTGCATCGTTGAACGTTTGGAAATAACTAAGTATTTCTAGTAATAAGCATCACTGCTTGTTAAAGAAAGTCTGCAGATATTGTCGACTATCAAATCTGCTTTCCTGCAGTCCTAGCTGAGTTTGCAAAGATTTAGTCATTTAAAAATACTTTGACAAAAGTAGTGCATCGACACCAAAATTAGCATAAATAACAAAGGTACCAATGGAAAATATAAGAAATATTGCATCAAGTATGTTTTTGTTGCTTCTGAACATGATGATCACCACAGCCTTTGTGCACTGCTTGCAAAACTACTTTGTCAAATGAAGCGCTTTTTCCAAGCAAACTAAACAGACACTGGGAACAAATCATCCATCTTTGAAGAATATGCCAAAAGGATGCTTTGAGTTTGAGAATCACGCATTTAAAAAAGATAAACAAGCAAAGAAACTTGTCAACTCGCTCAATTTGCCAGCATGGGCATCGGAAGTTTTTTTTCCAGGGGGGGGCACTAGTGGATTTTTAGAAAACTTTTTTAGGGGGGGCGGCCAAAAGTGATGAAATTTGTTTTTTCCTAGTCGAAATTAAGAAAACAACATTTTCTTGCTGAACTTTTCAAAATTCAGGGGGGCCAAGGCCTCCTCTACCCATTCCGACGCCCATGTTTGCCAATAAAAGTCGTTCAATTGTTGAATAAATGAAAAAAAGCGCATAAAGACTCAGAGTAAGTTATTGCACAATCAGTATGCAATATTAATGAAAACATGATTGGAACTGCTGCCGCAGAGAAAGTGAGCAAAGTTCCATTACCAAGTGACAAATTTCGCGAAGAATGAAGAGTTAACTTCAGACATAAAAAATCAAGTTCGTGACGAATTCGTTACAGAAGATCAGTTGTCTTTGTTATGGGCTCTACAAATAGATGATTATACTGATAGCACTGGAAAAGCTCGCCTTGCGTACATTCGATTAATAAAAAATGCAAAATTTGTAAACCAGTACCTGTTTCGCAAAGAATTGAAAACAACAACTAGAGGGGAGGATATATTTGAGGTGGTGAATGAAAATATTTTGTTTTTGTAGATGCAGTGGAAGAACTGTGTCGTTAATGTTTGCACGGATGGTCGCCCATCTATGCAAGTAAAAATAAAGGGTTTGATACGTATTTGCAACAGAAAATCCAAACGTGATTGTGCATTGCACGATTCACAGAGGAAATCTCGTCTCCAAAGCTTTGCCAAACAATTTGCATTCAGTTGTAAGTCAGGCAGAAAACCAAAATATTGGCAAAATTTTTAATTTTGGCTTTTTAATCAAAATGCATTTTTGGCCATAACTTTTGAACTAGAAACGCTAGAAAGGCGATCAAGGGCTATATAAGGACTGGTATTATAGCCTAATTTCCACTAAAAATTTGATTTAAACAATCGGGTCTTGGCGTTGGCACCCAGAGCCCGGTAACCTCGGCCAAAAATTACTACCCAATTATGACGTTACCCACAAAAACCCAAAATCCATAACTTTCCAAATTTTTTAAATCTAAACTAGAAGACTTTTCGCATCTGTAGAGGCTTTTAACAGCTCTGTAGCTCAATCGACTGGCGAGTTGTGGTGGTGCAAAGTTCAACAAGAAAAGTGGCACACGTGGGACTTAAAGGGTCTCTAACTTAAAATTACTTCTTTCGTAGAAATTGAAAAAAACTGGATTTTTTGTTCATGATGACCTTTGGTGGTTAACAGCTTATTTTCTTTCAGATTTGTTCGACAAACTGATAAATGCAAGTTTACAATGGCCATCCGAAAGTATAATTACAAGCAACTTCAAAATTAACTTTATAATAATTTCTAGAATTCGACATAAATGACTATAAATGGGTTGCTAATCCATTCGGAAAGAAATGAAACTCCCAATCTATCTAGCGAAGAAGAAAAACAGCTCATTGACTTACGAAATAGCATTTTGCATCAGTCAACATTTGCTTAAAATACCGTAGATGAGTTTTGGCTGTCCACAAGAGAATCTTACGCAATGATCAGTTCGAAAGCTGTAAAAATTTTCTTACCATTTACATTTTATCATTTTCGTGTTCATGGCTTTGCGAGTATGGATTTTCAGCAGTGACTGAAATTAGATGTAAAAAGGACAGACATCTCGGTATTGACGATGAAGGCGTTTTTGCTTGACGTCATTGGAGCCTCGCATCGGTATGATTTGCTCACGAAAGCAGGCACAACCATTGCATTTAAAAAATTACATTCTGTAGCATACTTTCTGTATTAATTGCGTGAAATTGCGCCGCGAAAATACTTAGATTTTTGCAGTATGCTGCACTGCCGCAGGGTCAAATTGTTTGAAAACCAATGTTCTAAACCAGGGGTGCACAAAATTTTCGCTATTTCGAGCAGCATTGCGTTAATTTTTGTGAATTACGGCCGTCAGTGAGTTCAAGATATTTTTATTTTTTTGCATTGCTTATGTTCTGCTTCCACACACTGAGCCTAGCCAGCTTCCACACGTCTGTTTGGGCGTCTTTCTATTAAGTACCCCCATAGAGTAAACAAAGAGTGTTTATTATTAATGCACGGCCGCCAAAATTTATATTTTAAATTACATCTTAAAACCAGAAATAAAGAAGCAGGAGGGCGTACTTGTTGTAGCTGAAGAGGAATTAGTTTTCAAAACATAGGCCTATCTCAGTATATTTTGTTTTGTTTTGTTTTCACCAGGGATGTAGTGCTTACAAAAAAGGTGTGGGAACGCACCGAAAAAACTTGCCATTTCAAAACAGCTTCAAGCTCATTTTAAAGCAAAACACGAAAAAGGTGAGGGAACGCCGTTACCACGCGTTCCCGCCCCACTACACCCCTGGTTTTCTCTCAGTGGCTTCGTACTTGGCGATCTAGGCAACAAACTGCTCGCTTCCCTTGAAACTCATATTTGGAGNTTGGTTTCACAAACTCCCAAAGTATTTCACTACTTGAAATGTTAACGTTACTCAGAGGCGCAGCCAGGGGGGGGGCTGAAGGGGCTCAAGACCCCCCCTTAGCGATCAGAATATTGATGTTTATTTTCTTAGTTTTTCACCAACATTGTACTGTAAGTCGAGATCGGGTGCATTGCAAAATGTT
>JGI24021J15306_10000495_pt1 | contig 30181 bp, 15 predicted proteins | sample Ectturendosymbi1_FD_15306 | JGI IMG/M metagenome (IMG submission 15306) | reverse complement strand
GAACATCATGTAGAGAGTTGACGGTTTTAGCTGCTGCAAAATTGTTTTATTTTCAACAGCAAGTAACTGCTGGAGCCGCCTGTTCGGCTGCTTATAAACATTCGCACTTGGCAGTCTTCAAACGGCCCGTTAGCGCAGAAATTCAGTGATTGCGGCGTGTGATCTTTTCGCTGCTTCCCAACAATGCACATCAATGGAGATTTAGAGTTCAACAGAGAACAATAAAGGTTGCTGCCAACAATAGCTCGCATTGCACCCTTGCTGCTTGTCCTTTCCCATCGCAACAACGCCATGCACCTGAACATGTGTGGATAAATTTTTCACAAATCTCAAACCATATTTACAACCAGCTGATAAAAATGTTGTAGTTTTTTTCCTCTTGTTTCATGCTCTACCATCTTGACATGCAGCTGCTGCAAGGTAATCACAACATGTTCTGTGATATTCACATTTTTCTACAACAACAGCAGTAGCGTTACTTTTCGGCATCCAAGAGCTGACAATTGTCAAATGCTCAGGCCATGTGCAAATAAAATTTTGCGTTGTTTTTTTGTGCAAAGAAAATTTTGTGTGGCTTTTTGTACAAAAATAAAATTTTGCATGTTTCTTCGTGGTACAATGTGTGTAATAATTTTTTTCGTAGTTTAGTTAGTACAACGAAAACATCTATGAAGGTTTTATGTATCGAAACAAAATAGTGTTGTAAATTTTAGTCAAATTGAACCTGAACTGAGTTATTTAGCAATAGGCAAAGCACAGCTGAATGCATGTGCGTTTTCGGATGAGTTGAAAAGCAGAAATGCTGTCTAGGACCAGGCGATATAAAAACTGTTATAACTTTTCTTTTCTACAATTTTTTGATTTAAAACTTGGCAGGATGCTTTGTAACAGCTATAGCAATCGTTTCTGTTATTTTTACATTTTTCCCATTGTTGGAATAGGCGCTATAAACTTTCGAAGTCAAAAAACAGCCAATCCACCCCTGCTTCAGGGTGTTTTTTGCTCTCCAAAAGAAGTGGAAAAATTATTTGATTTTGATTTTCGTAAACTACACAGTGACTGATGTTTTTGTGCAGAATTTGTGTTTCTATCGTGCATGGTTTTCCATCCAGAGCTTTTTTAAAACAACGCCTTGCCCACTCAAGCGTCAGCACGAAAAACATACTGGTGTTCTAGTGTGAGACAGCAACCACAAATATATTGTGGACCGGCAGTCAATGTGTTAAGAATAAACTTGTATATGCTGAACACCTCAAAACACGACAATCTTTAATTAGGATATTTGAAAAATGAAAGTTGGAGTCACACAGTCTGATATTAGCATGAAAATAGATAAACTTTATATTTTAATCTAGAAGTAAATATTAGACAGAAGTCTATATTGAAGGAACTCAAGGGAATTATGTTATGTAAGGTTACTTATGGGTGTTGGAAGGGTTTGGGCTAATTCTCCCCCTGCATTTTGAAATTTGTGATTTTACTATTAAGATTTGATGAGAAAAAAATTTTAGTTAGTGTCGGAGTTAGTAAAATGAAATTTCACCGCTATTGGCTACCCCCTGAAGAAATCCACTAATGGTCCTTCCATGGAAAAAATCTTCTGATGCCCATGAGTGCACTCAAGTTAAAAATCAGTGATTTGTGATAGGAAGCAGTTCCTGTCGAAAATGGATGTTTGCTTGATTGTTTGCTGTCTTCCCCTTTGAAGCAATTTAAACAAAAAAAAATTAATGAATACATCACCATGATACTATTAAATGTCTTAATGATAATACAATAGAGTTTAAGCAGTTTTTATGAAACAGTACTTTAAAATTTATTTGCAAAAGCACTTGACAACAGTTTTTTTCAGTTCTATGTTTTTATTTTTTTTCCAGTTCATTGTATTTAGCCTGAAAATTACTATTTTATTTGGTATGTGAAAAATATGTTGTTTATGGCTTTGCTGAAGTCTGTGCCATTAGTCTTCATTTTTATCAAGAACAAATGGATACTTGATCAGTAACCATCACCTTTGGCATTATAACCAGTGCATTGCAAATATTTAAAATCTTTACAACTACTAGTGTAGCTCTTTTAATGAGTGAATTGCGTAATAAATTAATAACTCTGTCACAGAGATTGAATATGCCTTTCCATGATAGCTTATCATGTGATGTATTGAATTTTAAGCACTTGCATCATAAGTCATTCTGTTTGAGTTAGGTTAATGAGTAATTTATATGCTCTGTGTTAAGGTTCAATAATTGTAGCTTGCTTCTATGTTTTATGCCTTTGAAAACAGTGCATCAGAAATGGTGTGCTAATGAAACTCTCCTTGATTGAATACCAGTTTTTTTTGCTTCAACTTTATAGACCTTTTTTAATCTGATGATTTTTTTTTGGGACAAATACAGTGTTTAAATGGAGAAAATAATTGCATCAGCTAGGTTTGTTTGCTAAAAAGGGTGGAGCTGTATAAACTGACAATGTCAATGTTGATTGTTTCCATATTTTAGTCATTTAAAAGTGTATTGCCTTAGCTGCTGTACTGATTTCTTCAAGCTGCTGTACGAAAAAGGAGAACTGTCATATAATAAAAATGGTATTTAACAAAATTTTTGTGGGTATGATTTATTTGTGAGATGCCCTGTACGTTCAGCATGATTAAGTCAAGTAATACATGATGCTATTTGAATGGTGACCCATCTGTTGATGTAACAACACAGGCAAAAAAACAATATTAAAGCATAATGTTTGCATTTTCTGACGAGAAAATTAATTNTAATTCCTAGGCATATNAGAGAGTTAAAAACCACAAGGCAATGGTCTATTTACCACAATTCGTTCATATGCATGTGTGAAATCTCATTAGAAAAGTACTAACATCTTCAATTATTTTCTGGGAAAAATGTCATTTTACACCATTCCAACTAGTTGTTGGAAGCCCCTAAAAGTTGTGGAAAATCTTATGTGTATAAATTTAAAATAGGAAATACAGACTTTTGAGAGAAGATGAATGAAGATCATCAAAACTTTTTTGTGTACTAAACATGATCTTATGTGTCCTGTCATTTGTCACATAGTTTATGGATATCCCATAGCTAAGCTTATGCTGGTGAAATGCATACAGTCTCTGATTTAAAGCAGAACTCAATGAATATGAAAGCTAGTTAGGTTAATGCTATTACAGTACCTATCCTAAACTGTCTTGTTGTATCACTAAGAAAATACTTATTAAACATTTGCTTTTGTACAGGAAATAATGAATGGCCACCATCACCAAGATGGTGCTATTAATGGTGATGCCCAAGATATTTACAAGGCAATGCTCACTGCTAGAAATCAAAAACGAGAACCAAGTAAAAGGTTTGTTTACTATCATATATGTTTGTATTATATTCAACATTAGCAATTTTCTGCAGTTGGATGTCTTATAATTTCAGCACTGCAATCTTTTTATTGATGCTGAAAAATCAGGTTAAGTCATAATTTCATTTTAAGGTTTCAAACTTTTCCTGCAAACGTACTTTGTTTTAACTCCTACAGTATTTTGAGTGCATTGAAAATTCAATTTACAAAGGTGCACTTGAAACAACTTTGTTTGCTCTGTGGGTTTGTAGCTTTTGAGACTGCTTCTCAACTTGCACATAGATTGCTTGCTGGCAAAAAAATAAATGTTCATGTTTCTTACAAATATTTTTCTGTGGATATTATTGAATAAAAAGTATTGGTTGATCATCTTTTTGAAATCACTTTTTGTTGCAGGGTGTTTGTGAATCGTAGCCTAAGTTTGGACAAAATCAGGTTTTTTGGATTTGATATGGATTATACATTGGCTGTATACAAGTCACCCCAGTATGAAGAGTTGGGGTTTACCTTGGCTCGTGAAAGGTAGGTTATTGCATTGATACTTCAGGCTGTACCAATACGAAAGGAACGTTTTATGTGAGTTTCATACTTTTAACAGTTAAGAAAGCTTAGCATTTGGCCTTGAAACAAATATTCCAAAGTGCAGTTTGTGTGCATTTTTGTGTTCATGACAGTGATTACTATCAAATTCTCACACCATGCTGAGAGGTGATCAGCATTGCTGTAAAAACAGCTGATATTTATACTGTAAGACAACACAGTAGATGCTGTCTTGTTGCTGACACCACTTTTGCTGCATGATGCAGCTACCTGCTGTTGCAAATGTTTGCCCATTTGAAACCATTTTATTTCAACATTGTTTAGCAATTCCATGTAAAATATGTTCACTATGTTTCTAGATCATAGGCTTACTGGGGTTAAGGGGTAGAAACAAAGCCTATGTTTCCTCAAAGCAATGAATCAAATACCAAAAGCCAGATTTTCAAAACTGATAATTTTCCAGGTTCTATCAGTTTTATGTATGGCTTTTGCATGAAAGTGTTCATGCTAAATAAATGTAGGTCTTGTAGGAACATTATTCAAGCATTTTGCAAACATTGTTGCAAATGTCTATCAGTAAATACGTGTGAATATGATTTGTCACACAAAGCAAACTTTTGCAGTTACATGCATGCTTGCTGTCGACTGACTAAGCAGTGTTCACAGTCAGCATGAATAATAAAAGCTAGCTAGTTCAAGTGGCATAAATGAGTTTCTTTGTTATTTGTTTGACATTAGAAATGTACAAGTTCAACTGCCACCAAAAAGCATAAATGTGTGGTAATAACTCATTTTTTCAGGTTAATTGAATGTGGTTATCCTGAAGAATTGAGGACGTATGTCTATGATGCAACATTTCCACTTCGTGGCCTGGTCTTTGATAGAGAGCTTGGTCATATGTTGAAAGCAAGTTTTTCAGCTTTGTGGCATTGCAATTCATTATATATTGGTGTTTCATTAGCTTGCTAACACATGTTACAATGCTTGCTTGTGGCTAAATGTTGGCAAACCTGTACAATGTTTCTGTTGCATAATTTGTAGACTTAGCAATGTGAAGCAATGGCACTTCTTTGGTTGTGGAATGTGATGGAAAGTAACTTCCATTCTGATTTTTTAACCTTCAAGCTCATTTTAAAGAAAATTTTGATTTATTATCACAATGCTAAATGCAACTGCAAATGTTTTCCCATTTGAAACCAAATTTTGATGTTTTCTATCTGTCAGTTAACAGTTGTGGCAAAATTTGTTCAAGGCGCATAAAGTACTCTACTGCAATGAGTTTGGCAAATAACAATGTAAATAAATTATTTTTGTTTTTCTAAAAAAGCATCCTAGAGTACAATAACATAAGGAAGTAATAAAAAAATCTCCATTATTTAAAATTTAAGCAAATGATGTACTTTTGTCTAATCAATATTAATCATTTATGTATAATAACAATTGAAAATACTGCACATGCAAACACATTCGCGTTGCAGTGTTATGAGACCCCAAAACGAAATTTGACATAATGTGAAAAGGTTTAGCGTGAGGTAGGACATTTATCTCTGAGCTTTTAATGAACTTGTTTCAAAGTTTCAAACTGAAAATTAGTAGAACATATTTCATCACAACTTGCACAGAAATATTACATGTTTGAATTCAGCCTGTGTCAGTTTTATTTACAAAAACTGTATGCTTTTCCAGGTGGACTCATATGGCAACATTTTGGTGTGCACCCATGGATTCAGGTTTCTCAAAGCGTATGTTGATTGATTTGATTTGGCTATGATGTGCTTTTGTGTTGTGTATAGCCATGGGTGTCAGAAGGGGGGCCTTAGCTCCCTGGATTTTAAAATTAGACATTTTCCTGATACATCGGTACATGAAAAGCGGAAGTGCTAAATAGCCTTATAATTGAAAATCACGGCCAATAAAAACCATACAAACGACATTTGTATCGTTTTCATTGGCCGTGATTTTCCTGATACAGTTTTAGTAAAAAAAGGTTGTTTTCTTAGTTTTGAGAGGGAAAATAAAATTTCACAACTTTTGGCCCCCCTGAAAAAATCTTTTTGGCTACCTCTGGAAAAATTTATTATTGCCCCCCTCTGGAAAAAAATATTTACGACGCCCATGTGTATAGCATGTGCCATTGTACAGTAGACTTGCCCTATAATGTCACTTCACGAGACCGGAGAAAAAGCATCGTTATAGGCCAACTGGCGCTATAGCCTATTTACAATAAATCGTTCCTCAAATGGTTTTTTAATTCAATGCCGAAGTCTTGCAAGGGTTAAGGTGTTCTTTGATTAGGATTTCCGCTTACTGTATCGCGTTTTCGCGTGTACTCTGATAAGAAAATGTGAGAAATTATTTTGTCTTTATTTTTCGAAACTGTAGTCAACGTCGTTGTTGGAATATAGAAATGTATTGAAATTTTTGCTACTTTCGTACCGTTTTCGCTATTGAACTAAACAAAGATGGCATACTTTTCCATAATGGAATACTGCTTCTTTTGTTCGTCAATTTACGCACTGCTCCACCAAGACTATCGATCAAACTGACTACTGTCGCAACAACTCCTAATACTGCACATTAAAACTCATGTAACGATTTGCCTCTATTGCTGCTGATGGCACAATCCTTCATGCCTATCCACGTCAAACCTATCACTTCTCAACAGCGGCGTGCAGAGGGGGAGGCGAACGGGGCGTGGCAACCCTAACAAAAAAGATTGAAAGATAATTATGGACGTTTAATTGATTTTCTGACCCAAATTTCACAACTGTCCTATTTCAACTTGCTTGAGTTGCTCGCTTTTTGATGTATCGCTAGTTTACCCTTTAGTTTTTTGATGTGGCAACACTGGGTGTATGCAGGGGTGTAACAAGGTCAGATGGCGCCCGAGGAAAGGAGCAAGTTTGGCGCCCTCATGTTTGAACCTGAGATCTTTCGGAAGCAAATTTTCTGTATTGGAGAAAGTACTTGTGACATTTTTGGGACTTTTCGGCGCCCGGGGAATTGTGCCCCCTTGCTCCACTCGTTCTGCCCCTGGGTGTGTGCCAATACAGCCGCAAACCTGTGCTTGCAATATGTGCTTCATTTCGAGCTTAGACATTGATTGGCAGTTCAGGCGGATTGATCATAACGGCTGACCCAAGCCCTTATCTGTTCTGTACCCCAGTAGTTGTACATATAACAGCCATATAATAAAAAACAATAGTTTTCTTGCGTACTTTTTGCGTATTCTCAATTCCTACGTAGTATAGCAAGTTTCAAACTGTCAACCCTGGTTGTCCGCCATCCCAGCCGCATACCTTCTCTGCTCGACGATACATTCGCGCAGCCTTATGTTTTTGTAGTTGTGAACTGCCTTTTCGTAGCGTTGAGTGTGTTTTACTCCACTGTTTTAATGCGCAGCCTTATATTTTTGCAGTGGTGAACTGCGCTGACGTACCACTGAATGTGTTCTACTCCCCTGGTTTAACGCGCTGTCGGATATTTTTGCAATTGTGAACTGCTTTGTCTTAGAGTTGATTGCTGTGCTTTGTTCCGGTCTCCTCACTTGGAACGCTGATATGTTCATTACGGTGATGCACTGTACAACAACGAGTAGGGAGAGTGCGTGTAGAATAATATGCATGTTGTGATCAAAGTTCGCCAAAACGTTCGTTTGTAAACGTGAATATGCCGTCCTATCATGACGTCACAAACAGCATATATCCAGTAACAATGGCCTTCATACGCCACTGCTCAATACTATACTTTGTTAGTCTATACCAGGGGTTCCCAACCTGGGGTACATTTGCCTATCCGAAGGGGTACATTTAAGGTTGGCAATAGAAGATAAAATATATTTGCATGTTGTTTATTTTCAAATATTTATGCACATATTTTCTTAAAATTATTTTCAAAAGTCATTATATGTTTATTGTTAAATATATCTATGAATAATCTTGAGAAAATATTTTGTCAGAAGGATTTTTAAGGGTACATGTTCATCTGTCAAAATTCTGAAGGGGTACATGTTTATCTGTTGAAATGGTGTAGGGGTACATGCTCATTTGTCAGAATGCTGAAGGGGTACATGGTAAGAGAAAGGTTGGGAACCCGTGGTCTATACAATCAAACAGTCGTCCCGGGCATCATCAGACCTCTGCACGCCACTGCGGCTCAACGATTGGAAGCATAACTTAATTGCGTTCTTATTCGGTTATAAAAGATTTGTGTGGTGGCTCCACATAGACGAGCTCACACTTCAAACTGTAAAGAAAACTTCAACTGTCGTTATAAACAAACAAAATATTCTGTGGAACCGACAAAAAGCGTCGCTATGGGCGAAGTGACGATATAGCCGAAGTCGTTATAACCGACCTCGAATGCACGTAACAGATGGGAATTCAGCCGCGACCGACGAAAAAGTGTCGTTATAGGCCAGCTTTGTCCAACCGAAATGGCTTACAGGGCCAAAAATTATGTCACTGTCTTGACCAGGGCCGCACATGGAATGACGCATTAATAAGGGCCGCACATTGAATGGCTTGCTTTGATCTTAGCAAACTAAATTTAGCTTAAGCTAGTGTACTGAAAGCGTTCGAATCCTAATTGCAGTGGCAGCAGACGTGATAAAGTGGCACTGAGGACCACCTGCATTATAATGTCAAATTGAAGGTTATGAAAATAAGGACAGGTTGCCAGTATGTAGGATATTTTTACTACAGTGAACACCTAAACTTGGCCGCACAAAACCATCGGCTGGGCCGCATGCGGGCCGTGGGTTGGACATAGTTGTTCTAGGCGAACTGTTGTTATAACCGACGTCGTTACAGGCGCATTCTACTGTGTAAATGTCATAGACTGATCGTTTTGATTCTCAATGTTCAAGCAACTAGTCTCCACAAAGGTGACAAACAAGCGAATCAAAACGATAGGCAATAGATTTTACGTGACACTACGCATCTTCAGTCCTAAATTCTTATTCAAATATCTCCGGTTCTCAATGTTGTTTGAGTTTCAATTTTCAGATTTTACCCAAATTTCTATGATAGATTGATTTTGCTTGAAACAAGTTTATATTTTATTGATTTCAATGTCCTTTTAGTTTGTGAGACTACAATACCATTAATTCGTCCTCTGTATACTGAAATGTCACTGTTTCCACAATGATGTGGTCATAGCCTTACGTAAATGTTTTCATGTGCAGTTTTTTGATAAAAAGTTAAAGTTTGCATTGCCGTTAGTTTTATAATTTGCAATTGCAACTGGTGCTTTACACCTTTGAAACCTTACTGCCGTCTTTGCTATGTTGTGCAAGATGATTGTAAAGTGAATCACTGTTCACTTTATCATTTTTTGTGAAGGCATGAAGTGATGGAGGAATACCCAAACAAATTTATTCAGCTGAGTGATTCTCGTCGTTACTACATTTGCAACACTTTGTTTAACCTACCTGAAATTTACCTTCAAGCGTGTGTTATCAACTACTTCTGCAATACAGAAGGTTATGTTCAGGTAATTGCAATTTGTATCAAAATGATTGTTTTCAATGTAGTATTGTATCTGTAAGGTTAATTATAATTAACTTATTCAGCCATGGGTGTCGGAAGGGGGGCAGGGGAGGGCCAAAGCCCTGGATTCTGAAAATTTCAGCAAAAACAGTTGTTTTCTTAGTTTCGAGTGGGAAAAAACAAATTTCACCACTTTTGACCTCCCCCTGGAAAATTTTTGGAAAAATCCCCTGGTGCCTCCCCCCCTGGAAAAATCCTTCCGACGCCCATGCCGTCACATAAACTTGCGCGATAAAGTGCTGTGTTGAAGATAATCTTTATAAAAAATTGTTGATGGCTAATGAGGGTGTCCTGCCGTTTAGTGTAATCGGATGATGCGTAAAATGGAGATGCATAGAAGATGAAGATGCGTAAAATACGTGAAATCGATTTACNAGCAAAACNTTTTTTGATTGATACACCTGCGTCGCCTTTGTGGAGGTTCACTGGAATGGTTAATCTTTTGTCTGCTTTTTCAAGTCAGAATTTTTTTCTCGATGGAAACGTGCGTTTTTTCAGCACAAAAGCATTGTAAAGACGCGGTTAGTTTTCCTAAATACGAATATTTGCTGCAAAGAACTTGAAACCATGCAGCGACTTTTCATAAAAGATACATTCTTCTACGTCATCTTAAATATAAAACGTATAATTGCGACTTGACTCTGAAAATCAAATGATAAATGATTGGCATGATGAAGCTATTGACAAAATACTTAGAAGCAATTGTGGTCAAGCCGTGAAATATGCTTTCTAAAAACAGGATGGTATTTTCAGCAGAAAATAGATTGAACAACTGCATGTTGTTTCTGCTGATTGTTTGGCTGTTGACTTGAGATTGTGTCAATTTTTTTGGCAGACTCCCAATGGAGTACAAAAGGACAACTTGATGATGTCGTATGCAACCATACATTCTGACATAAGAGATGCTGTCGACTTCGTTCATTTTCAAGTGAGTTCAGTAGTTTTTTTCCTTGACGATGGGAGAGTTAGTTAATTGTGAGCATTTTGTGGTAGAATCAACTGTAAACAAGCTTTGAAACTCCTTGTGACATAACGATCAATCGTGCACGAAGGTTGACTGATTTACGACACCAACGCCGTGATTAATATATTTCCTTGTGTCCGAGCTATATGTTTGTTTCTGTAGCATACGCCGAGACAGGTACTGTTGGGTTCTTGATTGAGACAGCTTTAACCTGCCGTCAGTTTACTTATACCCATATTTCAAGAATATTGTACAAACCTTACGTAGTATGCGCTTGTGTTAAAACATGACTGTTCGGAAATTCCTGAAGTAGTCCCAAAAAGATTATTATGTGTCAGTCGCTTTGCAACATCTTACACTCTGACATTTACAAGTGTTGGTTAAAGCCAAGATTTGGAATGATCGTTTCTGTTGATCCTTTTCAGGGTGAGCTGAAGTCAAAAACTGTTGAAAACCTTGATAAATACGTGGTAAAAGAACCAAAGTTACCATTACTTCTCGATCGGATGCGAGCTCATGGAAAAGTGTTCCTTGTTACAAACAGTGATTTTCTCTACACCGAGGTATGATTCTCGTTTGTTGTTACCAGTTATGTTGCATTCAAGCCTTCCTCAGACAACACTCATTTTGTCTTAAAAACGTGCAAACAAACCTTCAAAATACAAATGAGCTTTTCAGTCTTTGTAACCAGTGGAGCAACAGACTTTTATGCATTCGCTAGATAAAACAGCAGGTTTTTTACCAGTTTTAGCGTTTAATGGTGTTGAATAAGCTTCGTTTGAAAGACAGCTGTGATCTGAAGATCTCGTACAGGCGTGATCCAAACGCCTGTGGCATGTCCTCTGTACGCACATACTATACTCGTGCTAACGTTATTCGTCAACAAACGAATAGATTGAAAGTATAGAAAGGCATTTACTTGTGTACAGTTCGTGTGTTAAAAAAAAATACTACAATACAGCTCACTTGTCAAAAAAGATATGTCTTTGTGTTTGATCAACAATAATATTGTATTATGCTTAAAAAAACGGAAGTTTGCTTATACAGGAGTACATTCATTTTTGTTGCACGTATTCTACACAAGCAATAAATAAAAACACGGGATCCTGTACAATTTTATGTTGCCAAACCTAAAACGTTTTATGATATCGCGAAATGCAAGTGTAAAGAATGCCTCCCCCCGCAAAAATGTGGGTCGATTGTTCTCCCGGCTTCATCACAAGTAGCACTGGGTCCATTTTCCCTTCATGCCAGTTTTTCTCAGTTGCTCAGGGCGTGCATTGTTTAGCACGGTGACGTGTTTCTCAGTTGTGATCTTATTACATGTTTTTTGTAGAAAATCATGACATATCTCTTTGACTTTGCTCATGGACCAGAGGTAAGTTATGTTTGGTATTCTTGGTTTGTCTTGTGGTGCATATATGCATGCGTGTGTTCGTGCCTGTATTCATGTTTTACGCATAGTTTTACGTATGTGTATAACGTTGCGAACAACACGTGTGTCGTTTTGCACGTGGAAAGTTGGTCATTTTGTATTATGATCTTCATAAATTGGAATGTAAAACTAAAAGTTATTTCAATGTTTAAGTTTTTTTTATTTTTATGTAAGTCTCTTCCATGCTAACTTTCTACGTTTAGCTCTTAATACTAATACGAATTGCAAAGTGCACCTAAGTTTTCGTAGAAACAATGGAAACATTCGACTGAAACTTGCTAAGTCCAATAATTTGTTTCAATTTTCAATTTTTGAAATGCTGATCGTATTTGTGCATCGTGTGCATGGCAACTAACTTTCTGCTTTTTTCTCACGATTGTTGTGCGTTCTGCTTGCTGTGAATTCAACTACTTGACTTCAATGCAACTTGTGTCACGCTGCCATGACGCGACATAGGGAGCTCAGGTACTTGTTTTTTCAGTTCAGTTTCAATGTACCGAAAACTACCGTTTTTTGCGCAGAACAAAAAATATTGCACGTTTGTCTTGCGCTTTGTGGTCACTTGATTTTCCTGTTTTCTTTGATTGCATACCTGTACAACTGGTTGTGGTGTAGCCGCTTATTAAACGTGGATCACAAGCTTGATTGGTGTTGTGAAGCGAATGCTTTACATTTTACTTGATAGCAACCGAACTCGCACTCGCTTACATTCACTAGGTTTTGTGTGCAAGGCTTCCAAATCATTTAAATTCTGTTGCGTTTGTAATAAATGCTACGTTGACATACACGCGAACCACTTATACTTTTGTTCAAAGGGAATGTCGTGAGATGTATCAAAATTAATATATGTTTCCACGTTGTGCGGCATTTTGATCGTTATATACCGATTTTACTGCTTGTAACAGTGTCTAAGATTTTGTCGGAAAATGCAGACTCTTAGAAACCTGTTTAAAAAGCAGAAAGGTCAGTGACATTTTCAACAAAAATATTTTAAAATATATTGCGCAGCCAGGCACTGCTCACAGATCCTGGCGAAGTTATTTCGACGTGGTTCTCGTTCAAGCGAAGAAACCCTTGTTTTTCGGTGAAGGCACTGTGCTTCGGCAAGTCGATCTGGTAAGTAACTGAAGAAAGACCTGGTTAAAATGAAAAGGGAAACATTACTGTTTTTGGTCGTGTGATTGACACGTCGTTACACATCAGATTTGGTTTGTCAACAATCGATTGCGACAGAATGATCAGTGTTTCGCTGTGGTCCTATGGAGCTTCTTAGAGATGAATACAAATAAGAGCGATAGATAAAACCTTTCACTTTGTTTTTCACTGAGACAACTGTTGTTTTTATTGCCTTTGTCCCAATAGGATAAAACGTAACTCTGTTGCTGGCCTACCCAGCTTGCAAAGAACTGAACTCACAGCAAATTCATTCAGCTGCCGGTAGACCAAAAAATTTTGAAGCACCGTTTCAACTTAGCAATGAGAAGTGCGGAAAGGTTCGATAAGTCGTAAAAGTAGATTGTTGAGGATTGTTGTCGTGTGCAGCATACTTTCGTACTGCGAGATATATTCTGTGTAAAATGCTAATCTGCGCGCATTCACACTACCTTTCAAGGTTAATCTCCACTTTTTCGCATGCAACATGCAAATGGCCAAATAAAGCAGCGGTTAGATGTTTTCGTGAAGTTCAAAGTCACGTTTAAGAACTAAAATTTTATGGAATTCGTGGCCAGCGGTCGCACTCAGGCATTACTGATAGCTGTGCTTGTTTGTTGTACATGCAGAACAGCCTCGACTAAAGCCTCTGCTGTTTTCACCTTTCCTTGTCTCAAAATTTACCCTAAAATTCCTCCATTTTCCTCATTCAGGTTTTAATGTGACATAGCTTGAAGCAGTATGCAGTTCAGACAGCGAAGTGCAAAACCGCTTGTTGAGATATTTTCTTCTAGGCCCTGCGATCTCATCGCTCCTAATAATCTGTGTGAAACCTAACGCAGCGATCTGAAACAGATTTTCAGCAGTGGATTAAAAATAACCAGGTATTTGCCACTCGCAAAACATCATAGTCCCGTAACTTTGTACATTCATGACGTAACGCAAGTAAAATTCATGTATGGTAAGCATCTACCTGATCTTGGTCCCAGTAATTTGCCAAAAAGCGGTTCATTTTGGAGTTCGCTGTTTGGACTAACGCGGTGGGCGAACCAGTCGAGGCAATACTGAATTGCGAAATGATTCAGCAACTTTGAAATGATAATGTTGCGGAATGAAAATAATTTATGTTAATATCTTCAGCTCCGATTTGAGTTTTTCCCTGGTTCAACTTCCGTGAGAATAATCGGTATAGCTTTTTCGAAGTCAACCTTCTTCAACAGTAGGCTGCCGCAAAAAAGTTGGCGTTTTACCGACTTCTGCTTGCGTGTACAACGATGTTAGCTCTTGCATCCACCTTGCTTGGGAATTATGCTGACAACACAAACCTTTTATTCTCCAATTTTTCATGTGGTGATTATGGCTAAAACCTTTGCTCAACAAACGCACATTGGTTTACCGAGAGCTTTTACAGTTGTTGCAGTTGCACAAATGCAGCAAAAGATTTACACGTCTGTCTGGCCAGCCTATGAACGTGATTCTCTGCTTCATCAGTGCCTGTCGTAACGATGAAGCAGTTGGCAGAGTCCCAAATTAAATGTTTTTTTTTCGAAAAAGTTGATACCAAATCTGGTAGTTTGCAAGTGGACAAAATTCTGCTGGTAATAGTACATAACAGGAAACAATTACGTACATCGTGATGGAGCGTTGCGACTATGCAATCGCGCTTTGCTGGTAGCAACAACCCATTTATCCTCTGCTTCACACTGTTGCTGCCACTTCGCCATCAACACTATCAGCCTCGTGTCACTGGCAACGCAGGAGCAGCAGCTCCGCGTCAACTTTCGCGAGTCGTTCGCGCTTGCATCCTGTTTCTTCCTGACGTCGCGAAAATTGGTCATGTTTTTGTAATTAGGGAAGCCATCAACAACGCGTGCGTAACTATCTCTTTTCACATGAAAGTTCGACGCTATATTTATTTAGAATACGACGAAACTGCAAAGAAATCAATGTTGACCCAAACCAAATCAAGGCCACAGTCCTTGAAATGCTTTTGCTGAAAGGCAAGAAGTGACCGGAAACATTGGTGACCGTAACCATCTGAAATTTCCCGGGCATTTTCAAATTGTTCGCAAGTCTATCAGAGACAGACTTGGAGGGAACCGACAGATTCACAGTATCTGAGTAATTCATAATCGCTACTTGCTGAGTACTTGTCCTGTTAAAGAAGTTTGAGCGATAGTTGAGTTTTTCGTGTTCTAAATGCGTCTTGTCGCGCTCATATTAATCAACTGTTTGAACGTAAGTTTAGTAGATGCCGTTCATGACAACTGTCACCAGGGCTGTGGAGCCGTAACTCAAATTTCAGGCTCCGGCTCTAGCTCCAGGAATCTAAATTTGTTGCCTCCGGCTAGTCTAAAAGTTTTTTGCTCCATCTCCGGCTCCAGAACGATTTGGTCCATCAAAAACTAAACACCATTGTATTATTTGAACAACTCGCTTGCCCCACAAAATACGTCTGTTGAACCGGAACTCAAATTTCAGGATCCGGCTCCATCTAAAAATTTTTGTTTCTGGTTCCGGCCATTCAAAATTGCTTGGACTCCGGCTCCACAGCCATGACAGTCACACGCAAGCTTTGCATTTGAAACAAAACAGTATTGTAGTTGAGAAGTGGTCGTTGCGTGGAATATTTGCCGAATGTTTGCAAGGCGTACTGCAAAGTTCTCTCAAAACAATTTTCTTCTTGAACTAACCCTGCATCAAGCTTAGTAATACGTCTTAATAAGCAAGAGATGCAAAGATAGAGCGGTGGTTTTTGTCACCGATGTTATACTTGTGCTTAATCAAAGGCTTAATTACGTTTGCGTTCTTTTTTAAATCTTGCTCTTGTGTACCTGTGTACAATTTTGCAGGAAACAGGAAATCTTCACATTGGCTCGTACACCGGTTCTTTAAAAAAAGGAGCCATATATTCCGGTGGCTCCTCTGATGTGTTGTGTGACATGATGGGAGCTAAAGGAAAAGATATACTCTATATTGGTAACTTATAGATATTTGTGGCTGCTGTATTCGCAGAAAGTTTGTGAAGAGTTCAAAATTGAAACATTTTAACTCCTTCATATTGAACAAATCTGCATATTGCTTTTCTATTGTGAGAGCAATTTTGCTACTTAGATTAAGATTACCGTCCACTCACGACTTTGCAGTGAACTGTGGAAGCAAGGTGACTTATTATTGTCAGTACCACTGAGGAAAAGTTTACCCAGTCGCCATAGTTTCTGCTTTTGCAATGCAACACATGTCGCGTAAGTTAGACATTCTATAATCATATTCTAGCGCTACCAACTGACAGAATGATTCAAGGTGCAACAAAAGCGTCGGTGTAGTAGTGTCTGCGATTAAATCGTTTCTATTTCTACAATTGCCGTTTGTTGCTCTGCTTTACTGTCGCAGTGTGGGGGGCCAACCCATGTTTGCTGCTACACATTTCCTTAAAAAGTGCTGCTGCAGCCAAAGTGCGGTCTACTTTGAAAAGGTTGTTTTGCAGGCGACCACATCTTCGGAGATATTTTGAGGTCAAAGAAGAAGCGTGGCTGGCGAACGTTTCTGGTCGTTCCGGAAATATCGCACGAACTGTCTATTTGGTTTGACAAACGTCAGCTTTATCATGAACTCATTGACCTCGATGTGAAAATTGGTGAAAAGTACAGGTAGGCTATCTTTAGCCATTAGGTTCAAAAAGGGAAGGTGACGCATAATGTGGGAACGGTTTGAAAAGTTCGTTCTAACGGAAGGTGACGCATAATGTGGCGCTGATGCTAATGCAATGCTAATGCCACGTTGCGTAATGTACGATGATGCATAGTATAGCGTTGATGTTAATGCCATGCATGATGTGGCACATAAGCATTGATGCTGTAGTTCTGACGGAAGCAGACGCATGATGTGGCGATGTTTTGAAAAGTTCTACATGTGAATTGAATGATAATATGTCGGTAAAACAGTTTTGGATGTTCATTATGTGATTTTTGAGCGTTTCTTTCGCTCGGGCCACCCTCAGGCAGAGCGCACCCTCTCTTGGTGCACGAAGATACTCTCGTGTTCACTGTTCATCTTTCCGCATATGACTCCGTCAAAAGCACTGTCTTTTTTATCAACATTACTTTTTTGTAAAGACCGTCTTTGAAACTGGCTGTATTTCGATATGACGATAACAATAACGTCTTGTTTAATGCATAGGGTGACAAAAAGTGCTGTCAGTGCTTTTGTGTTTCGTTTAGGAACTTAGATAGCGCTTCCAGCGAACGACCAAGCACCCACAACTTGCAAGACCGATTGCGATCAGTTGCTTACGAAATGGACATGGCGTTTGGGACATTCGGAAGTCTCTTCCGTAGAGGTTCAAGGCAAACCCTTTTCGCAAGTCAGGCAAGTGATCACCTCCGCATTTTCATGCCTTGGTCTGGTTTTGCCTCGGCACTGTTAACCTACTGCTGCTCTCCTGTAGCACGGGATGATTCTTTTTACATTTTCCCGCGTATGTTGCCACAAACTGTTATCTACTCAGCAAAACAGACTTTTTCTTGAGAGGGTGCCCAGTACTAAAAATATGAGGTGTCTAAAAAAATTGGTGAGTTCTTGGACCCAGAATGTTTCCTGGTTGAAAACAAACTTGTGAAGTGGAACAAGCAATCACTGAAAACGCTTGCCGTTCGGTTAACTGCGATTGTTTTCTAAAAGGCCCAATTAAGTCTCCCGCATCTAATCGTTTCAGTGATACGAGCAACACTCAACGCTGACGTTTCTCAGGTGTCAAAGAATAGTTGCGTTTTACAGATGTGCATTTCTTTTCTAAGCAGGATCCTGGAAGGATCTGGACAGCTGTGAAACGCTGTCGTTCCAAACTCAGTGTTATAAATGTTTTTCCGCACTTGCGGCCCGACCTTGTTTTCTTGGGCGGCAAGTAAAGTCAATCATTGACTGGCGTTACAAACAAGCTCTACGTCTTATTAACCCGGAAAGCGAAGCAAGAGGAAAAAGCACTGATGCTGTGGTTACGATGTCCAGCGTTAGTGAAAAGGCCGGATTAGTCCTTTGTCAGCAATAACCTTGTCAACTACCTGTTATTCAGCTCGCGCTAAGTTGACTTGTTCAATAGCTGCTAAGCGCTCAGTGAGATTAATATTCGCAAAACTACTGTCTAGTGTGTCGTCACAAACCTTTTGCACTCACTTTTCGGATCTGTTCATCATTTAAAGTGTTCGATCATCCATTCAGTGTTCCACAAATATAAAATGAAACTAACTTCATCAATAAACAATGGAATGAAAGCAGGGCACGTCGTGAATTTGTAGGATCATTAGAAGTTCAGTCAATGTTCGGTTGGTACACCAGTAACAAATCAACTTTTTGCGTCTTTGCTATATAGCCAGGATTCTTCAGTCAGATCCAGGGTGGCAATTGGGGGCAACTTCGCCCCCCAAACTTCTGCGGCGCTCCGTTGAATGGCGTCTCCTGGGAAAAGGCGACATTTTACTCTTTCGCTTTGTGACGGCAACTATGTTATCATCGTTGGGCTTTTAATGTTGGATTACTTTACAGCGCAAGTCTTTCTGTTGTAATGAACATCAACGTTCTGACAAAATGTTGGCCTGCGATAACTAACTTACAAACTGGCTACGGTTCGTAAAGTCAGCGGTCAATACTCAATTTATTTGCTATTTAGCTCGCCTAAATTACAGTAAATAAACAATAAATGAAAGTTCAAAATTTTGTCGGAAAATTTGTGATTATGTCTGAAAAAATGAGAAAAAAGTATATAGGCAAACATATCACAAGAAAAAAAGCTTGCATTATGTATATAATGCAAATTTTAGACAATGGGCTGCCGGTATCTTTCTTCTGTTCAATATGGTCATAACGCTTTTATAACCTGAGCTAGTTGGCTTGATAGGTTTAGACTGCAGATGTGAAAAAGCTAAGACACGATATTAAATACGTCCTTGAAATTCTACCTGTATTAGCGACGTCAAATGTATTTTGGAGCAATACGCTTTTGGGCCAAGCGGGAATCTATCGCACAATTCTGACATTGCTTTTGATGGCATCCTTTACATAAACAACTGGATTTAAAAAATAAAGGATATATATGAATCAGAGCTATCGAAATTAATGCACAAATTTCATAACAATACGTTGCCACAATCGCATAACAGTTTGTTTCAGAAAATCACTGCAACTCAAATGAGTTGTTCACACGAAGAAAACCCCATTTATAAAGGAGCACTGGCATGGTCCAGTATACCGCAACATTTTAGAAGTTCCTCTTATGGTAAATTCTCCATCTGTGTGTGGTACTTGTTTTCTTCGTGTGAACAACTCATTCATCATTTTTTCTTTTGATGCTTTTGTCACTGATATTCGTTTTTCTCACTATCGGTGCCTAAATATTGACTGTGCTACATTGTCTCAGGTCTATATCATATCTTCTTGTGCATTAAGTGTATGTTGGAGATTGACTTTGTTGTTGCTGTTTGTTGTTGTTTGCTTTATCAGTTGTTGTTTTTTTCTCTTGTGTTGAATATTTAGTCATAATGGCCACCAACGTACTTATCGCAAAGTTAAGGATACCTTAACGAGTTAATCTTCGGATTTTTCGATGTCCCAGCCCTATGTTTTTATTGTTTGGCGATGTTCTTGAGTACTGACAATAGTTCGACTGGCGACTGAACTTCAATACAATATATCGACATCCAGTTTAGCAGCCTGAAATGGAAGTCATGCCATACCAATTCCTTTTCATTAATTTTTTTGTTTCTGATTTGTTGCTGTAGAAATAATTATACTCTGCACATACATTTAACTCCACAAGCTGCGCCTAAAGACGTGATTGTCATTTTACAAGCTATATATTGGATTGTCAATTTACAAGCTGTATAGTTTATTCCTATCTTGAGACTTGAGTTGTTGCTTGTTAGTGTAAGAACTATTCTACTAGTAACCAGGTCGGAAATTCGTTTCAGACATTGTATTTGTGATCTTATTGGGGATAGCCAAAAAATTTAAACACGAGCACCCAGCATGCTTCAGGTTAGAGTATATCTTTTAAACACTTTTTTTGTAGATACAAGAGATTGTCGGGGATTGTAGATACAATAGATTGCCAGCAATGTTCTTGTCGACTGTGCAGCAGATGAAAAATGGGGCTCCAAGTTTTTGGACCTGTTTAAATACCAAGCGCGTTTCAACTGTGGTGGTTCCCTGAAAGACCTATAGTTTGACCAACAAAAGTGGCCTAGACAAGGTAACCACTTTTGTGTGATACCCAACAATCATCACCACCAGAGAATCCAGGTATTTTGACCAAGCCAAGACCCTTTTTGACGCCTCTCTATTTGACTTGCCCTCTAAAAATGCCTGGTCTGGATCTGCCACTGTCTTCAGCAGTCATTATGTCATAAAAAGCGTTCTCAACATTTTTCACGATACCTTCAACGTGTCGCGTTGTCGTAAAAAGTGATTGTCACCATTTTATGGCGGCATAATAGTAGGATTGATGTGGCCATCGTATTTCATGCCTGTCTTCACGTAAAGCTTAAATACTACTCCGAAGTCTTGAGATGTTACCAAATAATTTGTACGTGCTCTTGACGAAGATGTCTATTCAAGCATTGGGTGAAACCACGTGCTATAAAAACGTTTTACAAATTTCCAAAACTTTAGGTGTTCACTTATTTGGCATTTACTTGCTCCCATAATTGTCCAAGTATTGTGATTATCAGTTGAAAATTGTAATTGGCGGAGCAGGTTAAATGCTGCACCATAGGTTATTGATGTCAGATGAGTCACACACAACGATATTACAAAAACAAATATCTCAGTGGGTGTTTTTGTAAAGTGCCGGATGAGTTCATACTCATCGCGCACAAGCATGAACTCTCTTCAATCGTCTGGCCTGACTATGCAGCTTGTTCAGACACGGTAGCAAATCTTAAAACATGTCTCAATTTAACCACTTTAAACATTTCTTTCCTTGGTAATTCCAATTTGAAACCAAACATGAAAATTATGACGAAAAGTTAAAACTTCGTTTTGCCTCCTTGAGGTCCTGCAGTGCATATACTGTGGAACAAATGATCAAGATGTTCATTCTCAATAAAGATAGTTTCTTGGACTTCTCAACTCAAAGTAGAGATAGTTTTGTTGTCACGCGACGATACGTGTTGTCTTATTGGCCGGTCCTCTGTTAAACTGTCAAAGAGTCAGTTTTGAAAGAAATCGGGCTTCAAACCGTGGCAGACCCATCCCGTTGCGAGCCAACCAGCGTCAAGTCACAAAAAGCGCTCTGGTCTAAGGTTCTACTCAAGTATTCCAACAAGCTTGCGCCACCCTCTGCAAAGCTGATCTGACCCGCCATCAACCTAGGGTCAAAGATCAGATTAGCGATCATTATTTTAGCTTATTGGTTTTATTTGACGTCTTAAGAATGGGGTAAAGCCATTTGGATGATTTAACCCATCCAGGCCCTGTATAGACTGCAGCGATGGTGTGAACACAGCTGAAACTGAGCTCCACACTGCCATCACTTTTTTACGGTTTGATTCTTCCTTTACAGCGCCATTCTATGTAAAAAGCGAGCTCCAAGTTGCCTGCAGCTTAGTCTCGTAGCAAGGATGTTGCTTTATATTTGAAAATCAAACGGTGTTGGGAACGTAATCTGTCGTGAATAACTGTTGTCGAATGTTAATGTATACTGTATGTAACGCATTCATTGCAGTTAGAAGATTCTGTCACAGAAAAACATGAGGTGTGATGATTACCGCTTTTGTTCGCTTGCAGGTGTCGCGGTATGCTGATCTGTATGCGGCGTCCTTCATCAACTTGCTCCATTACCCACTTTGCTACTTCTTTCGAGCTCCATCCGTGCTGGTTCGTCCGCTTGATTGCATGCCTTGATTTTTGTGCCTTGTGTAAATTTATTGAAATTGTTTTGAAGTTGTATAAACTCAATGCTTACACTTTTCTTTTTGTTTCCTGTAACTTGGCTCCATTTTCTCATTGTATGTCAAAGAGAATGAATGGAATATCGAGCAGCATGTGACTGCAGTGACACAAAACAAATCTGACGATTTCGACCAAAACCCTGGTTCAGTGAAATATTCACACAAGGATAACAATTTTAAGGAATAACAAGCTTGTTTTAGGCAATCATTTTTCGCAGTACCTATTTTTTAAAGTAAGTTTTTTAACAGATGTTCGATATCCCCGAATCCCTTTTGAAGACGTTTGAAAAAATTCTGAGACATGTCTGTGCTATTACCTTTGTACTAATTGGGCGCTTAGGACGGAGTAGTGGTGGGGGCAGAGTTACCCATAGGTGTAGGAGCAGGCAAATTTTTGGGGTGCGAAGGATGTTTGCTCGAATTTCCCCCAACTTGCCCGGCAAACTTTTGGGCCACTTTTTGTGTTTTGTGCAATAATTTTCTCAAGCAAACCTTCTTTTGGGACGACCTCCAAAAAAAAGAAAAAATGTCTTCATATGATTCTGCAAACGTTAGGCGCCATTATTTTCAAATCAAACCACGATGGGCGCCGTTTTTGGCTAGATTTCCACGGATTTTGCCAGGTTTTTCACCAAATCAAAACATTTGGTGGTGCGCTTGCACCCCCCTTTCCTACACCACTGGCGTTACTTCAAAGCTTTTAAACTAAACCGACGAAGGTTGTAAAAAGCGCGCGTGCACTCAAAAAAGTGATGTGCAACGTTCCCTCTGAGGTGCGGAAACGCGCAGTACAACCAGAGACCATTTGCGCAGTGAAATTTCATTCTTGCGCGCTTGCAACATTCCAAATTTAAACTTAAAAAGTCATTGATGATATCGAGATTCAGCCATAAACCTGGACTAAACGTGTGAACATTGGAAATTCGAGAAAACAAGAGATTAGTTAAACTAAATGTGTACTTTGGTAGTTTTCTGATAAGATTTTTAATGTGTAACTCATTTAGAACTCGGATAGCACAACCTTAAATATTCATGCTCACTAAAACAAACATTTGCTCAATGTAAAAGTTTCTTGGAGGGAACACTGGTGACGCATGAGAACGTTGTGACCCAATCAACACTTAAATACACTGGTTGGTGTAGCTGCATGGTTTGACTTTACACGTCATTATTAGAAGCTTGGCAAAAACACTGCATACCATACTCCCAGGAGCTTAACACAAGAGGGACATAATTCCCGGGTGCAGAATCACTATGGGGACGCCGAATGACTGCGGGGGGTGCGCGAAAAGTCCTAACAATGTCGCAAGTACTTTCTTCAACACAGTACATTTGCTTCCGAAAGACCTTAAGTTTGAACATGGGGGTGCCAAACTTGCTTCTTGTCCCGGTCCCATCTAACCTCGTTATGCCCCTGCATACACCAAAACTACCAGTAATTTTGGTGTTTCTCCATATTTGGGAAATTGCATGTCAATGAATAAGGGCAGCAACTGTTTAAGGATCAAGAAGACCTTGACCAACGCTTGTGATAACAGACCGAAGTAGCCTGTTTCTGATTTTGCTGATCACTGAAATGATTATCATTGCGCAACTGTGCTTGGCGTTTGACAGTGATGCAGAAATAACGCCTGCTCAAGGTCTCGAAAAGTTCAGAGCAGCTTGTGTCCCATTTGATGGTGAGTTTCCTTTGAGCTGATGGATTAAAATATGACCATCACTAGCGACAGTTACAGTAACCAAGAGGGCTATATATTTTGGATAAATGTTTTTGAGTATCTTGGTGCTGGTCTAGATTGCAAAAAATTATTAATCAATGTTTTCGCGTTTTTTTGTTTATCAGCTTCCCCACGAATCTGCAGTAGACTCTGCCGCAGGATTTGATGAGATGGAAGAAAGCCCTATGGCAAACAGAGACAGCCATTCCAGCGCAGAAACCAGTCAGATGAGAGAGAAGCTGTCGCGTATGCCCAGCCAGAAAATGTTGATGAACAGCGAAGTTACGTACACGAGCGATGAAGACGATTCCGATGAGTGAGATCTTGCAGATTTACGAGGTCAAAGGAAAAGACGTTTTGTTTTCTGCTGGGACGGTCCTTGTGTTTGGTTTGCGTGGCAATACTTCGGTAATTCTGTCGGGATCGCTTCAATCGCATGCTCGCCTATACACGCAGGCGCACGAATCTGTTCTGAATAACTTAGGCTGTAAAGTAACAGCGATCGCCTATAGTAACCTACGAATGGAGTAAAAAGCCTTGATCTCCCCCTCATAAGATTTTGTCGCTGGTTGCAGGGCGTATGATTTCGAAATAAACCGCTGTTGGGTGCAACAAAAATCGCGTAAAGATTAGGAGCAATGCAACACCTGCTGTAACGTACCTTGCTGTAAATGTAAAAAATTTCCCCAAATTCGTTTGGAAACAACAAATGCTGCCCGATNAAAGGTTTATCTTAATCCATCAGAGCGTTTCCTTCAAAGTTCTTCGGAAGTGTTTGCNCATTTTGTATGCACACGTGGCGTCCGAAAAGTTATGTTACGCTTTTTACAACGGGATCAACTCTTTCTAACTCGAGACGCTCTCACTCCTGCCAATGTTTTTTGTGCCGCAAGAGATTGCGACTGGTTTATCTCCGAGGCATAAATTCTACAAGTCCATCCACCTCTTCTTCCCTGGCGTCACCGATCTGTGCTTGATGCAGTTTGTATATCCAGCGATAATCAAAATGTCAAGTAGAAACATTAAAGTTGAGCTTTGTTCGCAGCACTCCTTTTCAACAGGGCGCTGTCCAAAGCATCTGCTTTTTTGTTAATACGCAGGTCTGTATATAAACTTCTTGCATGCGACGGCGCTGCTTTGTTCCTTACTGCGCAGCCTACCTCTCATCTCCACGACAGATGCGTTTCACTTTCTGCAGGTTCGCTTGCCACGCTTTAGATGTGCTGGCTGAGTGTTACCTTAGCATACTTTAAATTTGCCTCAGCGTAAGCCATCGATCTCGGCATGTAATAATTCGTGCTTGCGCAGATCGGCAATGACTTTCGCACTTCCGAAACTGAGACTGGTTACTTTTCGCGGTCGTGCGGTGTTCCAATTGAAGCTGCGCTCTTATTTTTGCTCAGTGCAACTGCCTGACGCTGAATGTCTACCTGACATCCGCAACACAAATACAACCTGGTATAAAAGTTTGAATCGCCCTGTTCGTTGCTTTTGCGGGTATTTCCTGAAAACTGTTGAAAGACCTTTTGCTTCGTTTCGTCCAAGTTTTTATTGAACTTTGTGTGTGTTGCTTACTCGTCACTTCGCGCGGTGACAGTTTCTTGAAATCCTGAATACCTGCGTTGTAGCATGCCGCTCGGCGCGCTGGCTAAGTTCACCAGCCTAGGCTTGCTTGCGGTCGTATGTTAAATTTTCGCTCAAGTCAGTTTTTTGATAATGGCACAATAGCAACACTTATGGCACCTTCTACTGCAAGTGACTTTAACTTGATCTTCACTCCACTGTTCTCGGAATGCATGCTTAAGACAACCAAAACAAATACTCGTATTGGTTGTTATGAGCTGTTTTCGTTTGCTGCATAAATACTAGCTACTGTACATGTGACAGGTTGACTTGTTGGATAACAATCCATTTAACAGATTTGGTGGCTTAAATATCATCGGGTTTTGCATCATAAGACGGATACGTCTAAAATCGTGCAGTAGAAGTCCAAAAGTTGAATCGAGCAGTAGGTTCTTGTTTCATTGAGAAACAAATGCTTGACGCCGTCACCGATGTTCACACAGCTCAAATGTTGAAAGCACAGTTGTGTGTTTATTTTTGCTACTTTCATTGTGTTCACCTTCTTTACTTACAACATTTCAGTTCGACATGCAATATCCGTTCATTGTATAGTTGCCAAACCCTTGGGTAAATGACCAGCGAATAAAATGCAATGAAACCCATGTCTTGTGGGCGCCTCTGCTTGTGAATTTTATGTGTAATGTTGAAGTAATTCTTGCTTTGTGTAAACTCAGTTGCGGTGGCGAAGAGCACAATGTGCGCAGAGAGCGGATTGCTCGCGTTTTCAATGCAATTACGCCCCAAGTTCACGTTAAATTTATCGCACGACTATAGCAGCACTCCTTTCGGACATGTTGCGAAGCTTTATAAGGAAAAGAGAAACGTTCCACAGTTAAAACCTTGCATGTGACCGACGAAACGTTTCGTTGGGGAAGTTTCACGAAGCCTCTCTTATTCGTATGATTATTCTTTTGTCTTGTTCTGTTTCTTTCAAACACTATACGTGTTTATACATATATATATATATATACATATGAATCGTTCTTAATTTTATGTGCTTCTCTTGTTTTCTTAAGCTTTAGATGTGTTTTGCGAGTCATGTTGTCGAACATATTTCAATTTTCCACGTGAGTTCATGTCGAAGTACACTTATGAAGAAAAGACGTTTCAAGTGCTTAAAATCAGGGATTGGTTTTTCAAAACTTTTCTGGTCATGACAGACATTCATCAAAACCAGTGTCAAAAAAGCGCACATTCGGAATTGTTTCTTAGACAAGACGACGCTCTGCGCAGGATTTTCGGGTACGAAAAAGAATGAATATGTTGCTAAGCATTCACTCAACGAAATCTAGTGTCTTTTATATAATCTGATAATCTATCAAGTATTGGAAAATGGTAAGAAATCCTTTTACACATGTCTGAGTTATCCAGTGCTACAACTTACACATATATATATCTTGTTGATTTATGGCGATGGCTTATATTAGTAGGGCAGAGCAGATAACGACATACACACGTCTCAAACACCAGAAGATTGGTATATGAGGTTACAGTTACGCTCAATCGCACACCAGCGTGGTTGCACACGGGTTCATGCATTAGTACGATGCACAAGTATCATCTACACGGTCGTCGGAAGGATTTTTGAGGTATAGCACGGGGAGTTTTCCGAAATTTTTGTAAGGGGAGGCAAAAGTGGTAAAATTTGTTTTTTTCCCACTAGAAACTAAAAACAACCTTTTTTTGCTAAAATTTCGCAGTCCAGGTCCCCCTCTTCCGACGCCTATGATCATCTACTACATCAGGACTTGTCAAACTATGGGTCGCAAGCAAATTGGCTTGACAAATTAAATATAACGTTTGTAATCTTTTCAAGAAAATTAAAAGTAGGCCTGCAGTAAATATATTTCTACTGCATTTCAGTGACATTACCGTGCTTCACACTGTCAGTTGTTTACTAGGATGTCTGCTTGAGCTATCAAATAATAATAATCAACCAAGCACAAGTTATGCCTGCTATGTCATGATGGTTTTAATAGTTAAATTGGTGTAAAAGCAACAAAACGTTTGCTATGTTCATCGTTTTAGCCTAAACGTGGAATACGCCTAGCAGAAGCCTGTCTGCAGAAACAGACAGCATGTCAATTTCCCGCCAAAACCACCCGAGAACCGTGTATATTAGAGCTGACACGGGCCGCTAATGTCGGCTTTTGGCCGATAGTTTTAGCTGTTGGATTTCACCGAGCCGCTCGCTCATGTTGAAAAAAACTCCAAAGAAATTGAGTGAAACCACTTAGCATCTGCTTGGCATTGCTTTGCCGATGCTGCAATTTCAGGCAATTTTTCCCCATATGTGAGCACTCCGTCATGCGCGACTGGGGGTTAGGCCTACACTAAGAAACTTTTCGTATATGGTGATAACTTCTTGCATGAGCGTGGCGGTCAGCGATTTTGGTGTTGAGAGGCTTCTTATAGGGAACGTGTCATGCAATGTTTTGATTGCGTGCTATAGGTGTTTTTATATTATATATGTAGGCCTACCAAATCACATTCGCTTTATATTTTAAGTAACGTCATGGGCACAATCTGGTGGGGGACGTGTCCCTCCCACTTTTTCAGACGGTGGCATAGTATGCCATGTTCCCTCACTTTTTTCTCTAGGTTTTGTATTTGGAGAGGTTTCAATAATAAAAGTGATGTTTGTCACGTTTTATGTAAAGAGCTTTTCATGTTAGAAGTTAAGCTACACATAGCCAAGTTTTTACTGAAACAGAGTTCGGTGTGGTATGACTGATTCCGGTAGTTTATAGCTTTTAGCTTCGATAAAATAATTTTTAGCATTTTTCAAGTTTCTAGAGACCGTGAAAGATGGTTAACTGCTTCTGTCCGACATTTTATTCTGTGTGGTATACTGTTAGAAAGGTTATTTTCTTGTAAAAGTATGAGTTTTATAGCTGCACATGTGAGAGACCATAGTACAGCCATGATTTGTTCCGTGCAGAAATGTAACTGGCCTTGCTGTAACGTTGGTTGTCACGTATTCAGAAACAGACAGCGTAAATTTAATGATCGCTAGTTATGAAAGCAGTGCGTGGCAGGCTGATTCCTCTGACTAAACAGCCAAGCCTGGAGTTTTATTTTCTTAATGATGCTAGTGCATAGCCTATGTCAGGAAGTTAGATTTTCAGGCTAATCTCTTCGAAGCTTTTGCCGAAGACAAAAAGCCGCACTATTGTGGAGACTTAGTTTTGGGATGGGCAATTTAGCAAAAGACTGTCTTCAACCATTACTGAAGAGGATTTCATTCAAAACATTGGAGAAGTAGCCTACAGTATTTACCTAGCTGTACATCGGTCTATAGCTCAAAACGTAAGGACTTGACTTGGAAATAAGGATAAATATACATTTATCCTCACTTCTTGTAATGTCGCGACAGTGATGCCCAACAAATTCAAAAGATATATTTTCCGTGACTCTTACAGTTTGCGCTTGTGCTGAATGCATTGGTTCGTAAGTCATCTGATTTACTTGAGTTTAACCAAACCCACAATGCAGCAACGTGTTCATCCAAGCGCGAAACATTTTCTTTACAAGCAGGTGCGTAACGAGGTTAGATGGCACCCGGGGCAAGAAACAAGTTTGGCGCCCCCATGTTCGAACCTGAGGTCTTTGGGAAGCCAATTTGCTGTTGAAGATAGTACATGTGACATTGCTAGGACTTTTCGCCGCCTCCTGCCGGGATTCGGCGCCCGGGGAATTGTGTCCCTCTTGCCCCTCTCTCGTTACGCTTCTGTTTACAGGTACATCACACCTAGTTTTGCTGGATATTATTTTCTTGTAAAAGGTGAATCTTGATACTTTTGTGCCAATTTAACGTTGTGCATTCTGATTTAATCTCAAATATATTTTCGTGTCTTTGTGCAAGTAGAACTCTTAGAATGAAACTTTTGACATGGTGCAGAGTTGTAAGTCAGGCCGAGCTTTTCGGATCGGCCGGGCTCGGGCTCAGTGGCGGATCCAGACCAAGCGTTTGGGGGGGCAATCAAATTGGGGGGCGCCACAAATGTCTTCACTTGCTTAAATACCAAAGGTTGTCTGCGACAAAAGAGGTTATCGTTTGTAGGTCAAAAAGTTGCTATTTTTGTTGGTCGAACTATGCTATTTTTCAGGGAATAACCAGTTTGAAAGCGCTTTACATCATTAATTCAGAAAACTTTTGAAACGGGTCCCAACAGTGGGCCTCGTTTTTCACAAGCTACACAGATCTCGTATATCTACGAATAAGGTATAAAAGTATGCTGCGCGCAAGCGTTTGCCACTGTTTTGGCTATCCCTAGCGAAATCAGTGAAGAACAGTGTCTGAAACGCGTTCCCGACCTGGTTAGAAACAGAATGGTTCTTCTTAGACTTGAAAGTGACAACTCATGTCCCACGATAGGGCTCAAATAAAAAGCTAAATGACGATCATGTTTCCAAGCCAAGTGAAATGGCTCAAACCATTGCCCGAATGGCCAAGCCACTTGCAAAGATTAATTTTGATGTAATTTGTTTAATTACTCCGTTTCTATTAATCTACAAGATGTGGGTACTTTTTGGCCTAGTTAAAACCACCTCTTTAACCAGGTTGCCATAAATTCTACTCCTGGGCCTCAATTATCACTAGCACAGTAACTAACAGAGACTGCTTTAACGCACCCTCTGGAGTCATGTGGTGGTTTAAACTCAGAGCAATTGTATTTCTTATTAACCAACGGCTTAAAATTACGCTGTACAACATGCATTTTATCATTATAAAAGATTACATTGCAACACGACAGAAAACCAAGCATGAGCAACCATTGCCATTCCCTATACCTAAAGTCCTAACCCTATGTGGCGGCCAGAAGATGGCGCCACATGTAAATAAAATGGTCACCACTAAGATGGTGCCAATGCGTGCGACAGTCACCACAAACACAATAGTGCCA
>JGI24021J15306_10000494_pt1 | contig 30225 bp, 16 predicted proteins | sample Ectturendosymbi1_FD_15306 | JGI IMG/M metagenome (IMG submission 15306) | reverse complement strand
TCCTGATGCGTTTGCAAAGCGGTGGAAAAAGTTCGGTGAAGATGATTTGTTCGTTCCAGCAAGGTTCGTACGAACTTTTCTTCACCGACGTTCTGCCCTGTAAGAAAGAATGTGCATTTTTTGTACGAAACAAAATGGGAATAAACCACTGGTTTAACTGACGGGGCGGCCGCTCCGCTCCCTTGGCAAGCTAAATGTAAAGAACAGGCCTCCACTTAGCTTACCATTTGATATTTAATATTACTTTGGTTTTCAGTAAGTTGTTGCCTTTAGGGGTTTTACGGGGGTATTTTCGCTTGTTTCTAGCTATGGATAGACATCCACATCCGGATTCAGTATCATTTCTTAATTTTTTCTGAGTGGCGGCTAGCGCCCCCCTGAGGTTGCCAATGTCCCATTCACCTAAGTTTTCCCCTCTTTCTCAAACCTCTAGTTACGCCACAGGAACAAACACCATCTGCTAGGGAACCCTTGGCACCCCAACATGAACCTGTAACTCCTCAAACAGCGATAAAGCGAAGTGCTAAAATCGATAACTGTCTAAAACGCCAGCGCTCACTTATCGTGATGAATTATGCAATTGGTTTTACGAAACAATTTCGTGTGTAGTTTTTCAGTATATCTTGTGCAAGTTGTCCTATCAGTAAGTAAATTCACTGCTTACGGTCAGGTCCGGAAGTAGTTACACGGCATAATAGTAGTTACACGGCATAATTGGAAAGTGCGGTGCTTTGAACAGCTCACAAATTAAATTATTCGACAAACCCTGGTCGTTTCCACATACTTTAGTTAAATTGTCTTGTTAGCAAAACTACCAGAAATTTCTCGAGTAATTCGACATTAATGGCTTTTCACAGCGACTGAACCTTCTTACCTTTTGGTCACAAAAGGTAATTTCCACGTATGGGTCAACCAGGTCACGTGCCTCGCCTTGCAAAACAGTCTTCAACTTCTCCGTTATACTCGTATTCATCTTTGGCAGACCCTCGGCTCGGTAGATCTTGAAAATGAAACGAGCACGCTGCCTCTCCGGCGGGACACCTTCCGGCAGCAGAAGATTGCTGTGGAAAGAAAAACAAAAAGTTTCGAGAAGGCCACCGTTACATCGGTGGCTGTTAGAGTTTCAGCAGATGGCTTTTTCTTACTTTTCGATGTCATCGCCTTCTTCGTCCCCGCTTTTCGAAATTTTTATATTGTCACCTTTGCCGACAACAGCGATGTCCACCTGCGAAAAAATGCCTCAGTGAACTTTTCGTTACAAACGTCGAAAATTCAACATACGGAGAAAGTTGCGAAGGACGACAGATATTTGGTAAAATGTCTGTTTGATGCAAGAACTGTGAAATAGTTGCAAGCAACGTTTCAGCATTTCCAATACTTCATTTCGTCGGGAACAAGCTGCAGAAAAAATTTGCAGCAGGAATTCAGAAAGCAGAAAGAGCATGCGAAGTTATTTCAAGAGTGATAGTGGATTACAAATTATACGCAAGCTTGGAAGAGCAGAGATGAGAGCGTGACGTTGGTTTGGAACGCCACTGTGAGTTCTAACCCTAGATATTCCACATCCGCATGCGGGCATGTTGATGGAATAGGAGTCCAATACTTTACTTATAGAGGCGCGAGCAAAGTCCACGGATAAACGTCGTATTGTTATTAGGTTTTAAGGAGATGGCAAGTTTTCTTCACTCTGCCTGGTCCGGTTGGCTTGGAACAGAAAGGCTTCCTCTATCTCAGGATATCACGTTTTGCAGCGATCAACTCGAGGCTTGATGGTGGTAGAGAGCAGGCCCGAAAGGATCTTTTGAGCTAGTGTTTCCGCCGTTTTTTCTGTCCACCCGGATAAAGAGTACTACATCGCAATGCGAGGAAAGCGAGAGTCGTCCGTGCGTACAACTTGGCTGGCTCAGTTTGAAAGATGCTTGACATTCATAGCTTCAATGTAGCTGGCGAAGGAGCGCTTGAGGATCTCAGTATGAGGAATGCCGTCTTCCCGCTGAAGACCAAGACTCCTCTTAAGGCAGCAAATGTGGAAGGTATCTAGGGTCTTCAACCCTTGCTGTTGTGTGTCCAGGTTTCACAGCTGTAAAGCAGGATGGAGAGACATACAGCCTCGAACACAGTAATTCTCGTAAGAGTTTTGAGATATTTGTTTGTGAAAGCTTTCTTGCAGAGACGTCCGAAAGCAGAGCTGCCCTGCTTGATGCGGCGTTTTATTTCGTCCGTCATAGATGTATTGTTTGAAATTGCAATGGTCAAGTACACAAAGTCTTTTGTGTTTGCCAAGGAGGCATCCTGAAGCTTGACGGCAGTTGGAGCATCAACGCGTCGAAACGCTGGTGTCGCTTTCTCAGTCAGGCTGCTATCCTGTCTCATTCGCTGGTAGGCATAATCAAGAGCACTTATTGGTTTCAGCAGATATTCTGGATCAAGTGATACACCAACGAGGTCGTCAACATACTTAGTTTTATGAATGACTGTGCTTGATTTCTTGGTTAGTGCTGCTTGTCGACGAAGTTTGAAAACATTGCCGCTGTATTACCAAGTATTGTTTTTCAACACCTGTCAAAAAGTGATAAACGCGTTTGGTTGACTAGATGACCGCCATGGTCTTTCACCAACCCCATGTGACACAGTGGCAATCTTTGTTTACATTGATCAGTAATTTTGACATTGTGTCTGCATTTATTCTAATTTCTAGTGACAAGTGGTTACTTTTTTGCATGACGGCGCTTCGTATTGTTTCTGTTAATTATCTAAGTCATATGAAACAAAAAAATCAATCAATCCGTCTATTCGCTGGCGGGTGCTTATGCCTTTTTCATTATTCAACGTGATCTTGGACAGGAGGCTGACAGTTAACAGGTAGACGCTGAACATGTCTGGTGCGATGACGCAGCTCTGCTTTCCGCCAACCGTAACATGAAAGCAAGTCCAAGTTATGGTTCCTATGGACACCTTGGCTGTCATTCCCTGTGAATCTACCGCTCCTCATACAATCACTACGTGACGTCACATATTGATTGTCAAAAGAGCGACTAGCAATGATAAACAGTTACAAATTTTCTTTGAGGGTAATCTTGATGTTTTTTCAGAATAAACAGATCGAGTTGCCAAATGTTGTGGTTCAAATGCTTATAATTTAGTGGTGGGAACTAGTAATTTAACTTTCTTCGGAAAAAAAACTTACATTTGCTACGAGACAGGAGCCAGGACATCAGCAGCTCGCGCACCACTCCAAACTATAACCAAGCAGGTCAGAAGCAAACTTTCAAAACTGCTAGGAAATAGTTTCAGTAGCTCGCAAGTAGAAATTTTCTGTGCAATCTTTAATTTTTCTTTGCTGCACCGGTGGCGTACGTGCAGGGGATATTTCGGCGCAGCCAGTGAGGGTCTAATACGGTCTTTCGTATGATGTTAGAAACAGCGTTGAAATCTTGTAAACAAATAAACTAACATTTAAATTGTTCATTGTCTGTGCAGGAAGTGCGACAGGAGGACAGGCGAAACGGCCGTGTTGATTACAAGTCTAATACACCAACTGGCCATGGTGATCACAGGTTACACAACAACAAGAATAGCTAGTGATTTTGATTACCAGGCGAGCACAAAATCGCACTGTCGGAGCAAAAACATTCTTATGCGGTCTCAACTGGACTGCGAAAAAAAGGCAGTAACAAACGGAGATTCCTTTTGAATAAAAATTTCAAAAAAATGCATGCTGGTTGAAGCTTCGTGTCGATCGTGAATGAGCTAAAAACCAACAAAAACTCTATCTCAACATAATATGGTGAACATTACATTACTGAGGCCATTCAAGTTTCAGACTATGCGTACACCCACACTTTGAGCTGCCTTCTTGTGCAGTTAGAAATTTTTAGGATTTATAGGGATTGTTCAGTCGGGCAAGCTTAAGACGGTTTCTGTAACACTTAACCTGGAGCAAAACACTTGCTGTCATTTACCGGATAAGTCTTTTCAACGCAAGGTCATAAAAGTTTTATATGAAGTGTGTTTGCAGAGAAGTCACTGTTTTGTCGCTCGATTTCCAATTGCACATGCCTAAATGAAAATCATGTCGTAACAAGAAATTATTACTTTTGTATTTAAGTACAGAACCTTTCCGAGTATGCTGCTGATGACTCTCAACTCCAGACTATTCTGAATAAATTTGGCTTGAATATCCAGAACACTAGAAGATTTCCTTCAAAACAACATAATCAAAAAAGTTCCACTGTCATTCGTAACATCTTGATTTTACCTTCAGATAACCTTTTGGTGCAGTGTTTAAATCATCGGGGTCGGTCAAAACTGCCCATTTGTGGGTGAAGCTGTGGTCCGGGTTGGCATAAACTGTACCCAGGTCCATCTTGAACTTTCCGACCAACTTACCGCTCCGGATCAAGTTTCTCGAATGCATCACCTGAAGTATAAACACAGTTTGGAGCCTTGCGTAACTGCGCATACCCATTGCAGGCGCTACAGCGAGAGAAATCATGCGGGGCTTGTCCAATAACAATGCTGCATCGAGAAACGCATGCTTTCGAGCTTATTCCGTCTCAATCCTAGAGTTACAAAACGATAAAGCGTATCACATGCTCCTTTTGCGAAGTTGGTGGCCAAAGTCGCTAAGAGGTCATAAATTATGCAAGGCAGACATGCCATGAGTAGATGGGAAAGGTCGCCAGGCCGACAAGCGCCTCAACGCAAGTGAACGATATACAACTTCCGCTCATCACGATGTTGTGTGACACGATGGACGAAGGTGCTTCAGAGCTTGTTACCGATTTTACGGCGATAAGCGATAGCCGAGGAAATGAAGTATAGATAGCAAGGCTAAGTCTTTTGTCGAAAGAACTGCCCTCATTCTAAGCAACTCAATAAAACATTGAGCTTAATGGCAGCTTATTAGCCTTTGAAAAGTCGTCTATTGAAATTCCAGAGGGAGTCAAACCCCGACGGATGAAGTCAAACTGGAAATGTTGCAATTAACCTTCGTCGATTAAAAGTTTAAAAATTACCTAGCATTGTTTCAAACATGAAAAAACGCACCCGCAGCGAAGACATAAAGCGTGTGGGTGATGGCCTTTAAAAGACACATGAGTTCAGACTCTCATTGTAGCATTGTTTAACGTTCTCAACACTCGACGCTTTAGTCAGCGGTTGCCAGCTAAACCTTACGTCCATGCAGATCCTTTGCTACTTGGGTTACGCGGACAGATTCCACGAAGGTAAACCCTCCTAGTTGAAAAATTTGAGTCAGTAGTTCTTAACCAGGGTCCTCCAGTGAGGCGTCAATAAATTTCCAAGGAGGCTAGAGCCTTTAAGCGCTGTACAATATCGAAAGTGTAAGCAATAAGTTTACCAAACAATACATTTGCTTTCACAACTTATTTATAGCCATGGGGCTTAACAAAAAGGACGAGTACTTGAGGGAAGCGTAACACAGAAAATGTTAACTATTGTTTAAACTGTGAGTTACTCAATTTTCGTACATCAAGAATCATCATAAAGTCTAAGTTGTCGCAGTTTGGTCCCTCGGTAACTTTGTGAAGTAGCGAGTGTGATCGGGCGCGTAACTAGGGGTGGCGCTTAGCCCCCCGCAAAATTTGTACCCCCCTCGAAAAATGTGTTGGGCACACTTTAAAACTATTAGACTTAGCTGAAAAATTTTGGGCCCCTCTCAGAAAACTCTTCGCCTCCTCTGGCGTATCAAGCTGGTTGCGATCCTGAGTGTGACGCAAATCGTTAATAAACTGTGTCGACAGATTGCCAGACATATGCACGACGCTCCGCATAGCAATTAGTAAATAGACTTTTCATCACAGTTTCCTTGCTGGAATTCCCCTTCAACTGGATATCGTCACAACCACCAATTTTTCTCACTCACCGACAACGTCAGCATCTTATCAAAGAGGACCTGACGAGGCAGGTGATAGTCGAAGACGAAGACTTCGCTGTAGTACGGACAGTTCGTCGACTCCTTCTGGGTCGTGAACTTCTTGTCGTCGCCGACTTGAACCATCACCACCGGATCCATATTCGTTCCGCTGAGCTGCCTCGCTTCAATCACCGTGACAGACACCTGAAAGAAAAATATAAAACGGGGAATTTTTGTTTCGAAGACCGATAGCACGCATGCCAGGTGATGTTGCTAAACATCAAGAAGAAACATTGGTTTGGGCAGAACCCTGTTGACTGATCCAGGGTTTCCTACAAATTCTTTAAAAACAAATCTTATGCTAACAATGATATCAGAGATTTCGATCGGTTATCGAAAAAATACACACTGCCCGTATTTTTTGTTTTCCAGCGGAGACAAACGTTCTTTCCTCAACGTTAAAATGTTGGTACAGTTCGATATGTCACGACCCATTGAAAACTCGCATTAAATAACAATGGAAGTTGCGTGTGTTGGCATCAAGAATATGATTTACGTAAGATTACCTATTTGGAAACAAATAAGGGTTAAAAACATTTTGTCAATTACCTGAAAGTCTTGGGGTTTCAGCGCACCGGATTCGAAGCGGATTTCCGGCTTTGAGCTGCAAAATACAACAAACGGTGCAAAAAAACGAGCAAGGCAAAGTCTTTTGTCAGCAAAGGGTTTCTTATTTTGAAAACGCACGAGGAATTCTCACTAACAACAAATTGCAGGCGTTGTAGGTGATTCTACATCAGTGTTGGGCAAAGTTTCGTTATGATAGCCAAAACTACCTATTCAGTCGTAATTAAAGGCTCATGCTTATTTTTGAAGGGCCAATTTCAAACATACGCTGTATTCAGATACCTGTTACAAAGCAATGTTATCTTAAAGGAACGATAGTGTCAGAGAAGCCTCAACCACAGCCATCGCACTGTTAGAGATTTGTATTAAATTGTTTGTTGCTATTGGTGTAACAATTTCAATGACACACTAATTTAATTCACCTGCTTTCCATTTTCAATTTTGAATCTTGTGGATCTGTTGTTTTATACATTTTGTTAAAAGCGGTCCGCGAGTTGTCACGTTTTTGTAAAATGTCCCGTAAGTCAAAGTAGTTGGGCCCGGAATGGGACGTTTCGGCGCCGCCGTTTCGGCGATGGACGTTCCGGCGATGAAATGTGAAATGTATTTTCCTTTGGAATGTCACCAAAGTGCAGAAGTTCGCACTGCCGTCGTCTGGGAAGCGTGTAAGCGCAAGAGTCAGTCTAGCGTTTGTCCCAGATCTTTCTAATTATGCTGTATTTATTGCGATTCATGATGCATACCATAAATTTGGAAGTGCCATTACTGCATATTCGCACACCGATAGGCAACTGATGGCAAGAAAGTACGCTATATTCTTAGATTAACTGTGAAATGCAATCAAACTGATACCTATGTGAAAGATCAAGCTATAGATGCTGTCCAGGCTTAACTTTTGTGTAAACTCACAAACGCCTCATGTCAGCAATAATAAACGTCACAAGCCATATTTCTTTACACAAGTGGTCACGGTCGCACTAAGGTTTTCCAAAATCCTGACGGACGGGAAACTACACTGGCCACTGGCCATCAGGATGACAACAAAAACACTTGTGAAGCAAACATCCTTTGTAGTCTAACCTTCAAAGTATTTCAAAAACACNCATGTTTTTCGCATAATACATTTGCGACCACCATCGCCGAAACTTCCCGCCGCCGAAACGGATCGTCGCCGAAACGGCAACGCCGAACTGTCCTAGACCGAATTGGGCCATGCTGTTTTAGCCCGCGCAACCGGCGTAAAACTGTAACTCTTACATAACACGCGGCCTAATGAAAAGTGTTCAACGGCCCACACTTGGGCCCAGGCCCACGGTTTACTGACCGCTATTCTACAGCAAAAATGCGCTCCAGAAAAGATTTCTTGAAGAAACACAAAAACAACAACGCACGCGTTTCGTTAAAGACGCAATGGTATATGTTTCGTTTGGTTTTGTTGCTTATTAAAAATACCAATGAGGGCAGACCATTGTCTGAAATTATAATTAGTTTATTTTGAAAAATAACCCTTATGATTGTCATCCTGCATACGATGCTTGAAGTTTACTACATATAACGGTAATTGCAAAAGGCCAAATATTCAAGTAAAAAAATGGTGTGCGAGCTACGTATTTCAATCAACAGAAATCCTCACTTGAACTGAACCTTATTCAATGTATGATTTGCACCGTTACTGTTATACTATGTAAACACTGCACGTGATGACATCATCAGCACAGCGACTGCTCTTACAGAACCGTGAAACAAGTTGCCTACCGCAATTCATTTTGTGCAACATCCTTAAATAAGCGCATAACGAAAAATGGTCTTCATATAAAAACGAAACCAAAAGCGAGTTCCTCTATACTGAAATTGGTGATGGAAGCAGGGGTGGATTCTATGGGGGGCGAACGAGGCGGTCCCACCCACCCCCTTTTTCAAAGATGCCGTGTGGCCTCCCTTTTCAGAGTTACGCACTTAATTTTTTTCATCGTTTGCTATGAACTACCATGGAGCCACTCAGGAATTTAGTTCATAAACTGAAATGTGAAATAAATTTAATTATTTCATCCACCTAGTCCCACATCTACCTTTTTGCAGTGGCGATGTTTTTGGGCCCCTTTCTGATACTTTTCATCGAGCCAATAAATTCTAATATCCACCTCTGGATGGAAGATTTGGAGCCAGAATTGGAATTACCTGCCAGGGCCCTGAGCCAAACTCGTGAGACCCTAAATTAAAATACAGCCGGTTCCACTACTGAAAGAATGAACATAACCTTGGTGTTACAAAACTGGCAGTTCTGACGAAAATATATTAGCATCCTGTCGTGTTTTTCAGCCATCCTTGTGTTATATAATTTATCTTCATTCTACTCCCAGATATCTTCAGCTACTGAAAATCCTGGCATGCTTGAAGCTTGACAATGTCTAGTCGTAACCGAAGTTCAAACATAGTGTAAATATTCCCACCGCTTGTTGGTTACGTGTTGGTCAACCATGGTCAGTGACGCAACTGAGATGTTGTCCGGCACATCCAGCACTATCCGCGGCTCTCGTCTCCCGCTGGCAACCGGATCGTCTTTTTGAAAAATACGTTTGAAGGTTTTTATGCATTTTATTCCGTCAGAAAAGGCATTCACACCCAACAATGTTATCTTGGAGCTTCATGCTCTCACTAAAATTGACGAAATCGTCTTTTTGAAACAATTTCAAAGGATGGTTCTTTGCCGAACATAAGACTATAAAAACACATATTTATAGGGAAGTAATATGTTCAGAATGTCTTACTACAGCCTTCTCCCTTCTCCATTTTGAGTAAGCGTTAACATTCTATGAAGATGCCCGCTCTCGTTGTTTTCCCGCAAATACCCTGGAAGACATGACTTGTGCACAAAAAAGCTTCCAAATTGAATCTAAATTAGCGGTTAATTTTTCCAGGACTTCTTCAATGCAACATGATTTTCAAGGATGGCAGAAGCAACAGCAGGCAGAATCCATTTATAGCGTTAAAACACAATTGCGCAACATGTTGACTGCGGTTTGTTCCAAAGCTTAGCCTTACAGCAAATATCCCCAAAAATATTGATGGCGGTTGTGCCAAAGCTTCCAACAAGTTTCTTTTTGCGGTCGTGCGAGAGCGATAAGCTGAACGTTTTACCTCTTTAACCTTTAGTCTCAAAGCAGATCTTACCGAGAGCTGATTGGTTGGCGATAGTAAGATCGTCATCATCGCGAGGTCGTCGCTTGCTGCGCAGTCCAACTGCACCAAACAAATTCTTCCCACTTCCGCTGAAAGAAGCAAACGGTGCTTGTTATTGGCAACTGTCATTAACTGATAAGTCACTGTTGCTTAACGATGCAGATAGTCATAAATGATTCAGAATTTTACAGACATTTTATGCAGTCAAACGTGCACGTTCCACAACGTCACTGAGATAACATCGTGAAGAGTTCTGGATGATGAATGTCAAGACATGTGCTCAGTGGCGGATCTAGCGTTTGAAGGGTTGTGGCACGGATTGTGGCCAATACATATTACCACGTTTGAACTTGAACGTTTCAGGACTGCAAAAATTATGCAAAAATTAAATTTTTAGTTGTTTTTCAGACGTAACCATTTCAAGATGCAACTTTGTCTTACTTTTTCCTTAAAAAACTGAGGAGAAAAACAAAATCACTGCCCTTATTCGAGTGTGGCAGCACTTTGTAAAGCCAAGGAAATCGCTACTCTTACTGAAAAGTGGCGCCGATTCAGAGTGGAGCAGTGATCCATCGTTAGGCGGCAACTGCCCCACATTGCCACTCTACTTGGATCCACCACTACAAATACTAACCACGTCTAGACAACGAACCGTTAATTCGTGCTTCCAACCATGTTTCTGTGTTGCAGTGCAGTTTCTTCCAATTGCCAGCAACGAGACGTTGCTCCGTGTTCGGCACTGAAGCATGCAACGTGGCAAAATATATTTCTGGTAGAGTGTGTTATCAAAACGCTGCGTTTACAAAATCGAAACCTTACACTTTTCCAGGTCATTTTCCACAATTTCGCCGAAACAGTTTCCAATAAAAGAAAGGTTCTGCTAGCGCCAAGGCCAAAACAATACTGAGCTAGCTTCAGCCAATAAAGCACCCCTGTCTTTACTCTGACTTTGTGGTATGCCCGTCAGGAAACTTCAAGTTTGAAGGCCTTTGCAAAAAGGACACGTTCTCTGTGACATCCGAGTGCGTGCAGAACACTGAGACGAAGTTTCAATGCAGTCATTGGTTGGATTTCGATCATGTGACATACTTAGATAGGCAAGTGGAGGCGAATACATGCTTCTTTTCAATGACCACACGTGCATACAACAGCATGCAGAACAACAAAACAAGCAGTAAGTGTATTCGGAAGACACTGTCACAGAAAAGGAATATGGTCGTCTTTTAAAGATACTTAGGTGTTTATGTCTGTAGGGAGAGTGAGTGAGCATAGGAAAATAATTCTCAGCAACTGCTGCAGCTGACTAAAGCGTGATCTGCAGTATTTTCTGATCAAATGGCATGCGTGTCAAAAATAAAGGTCAGTGCACTGCTACGATAAAGCACACAAGGGAAAACTTTCCGACAACAACGAGCTAACGTCACGATCGTCATACGCCACGTTAAACGCCTCGAATGCGAAACGCAACCAGAGACGTTTGCAGTATGTACCCAGTTTCGACGTGGGCGTGGCCTGTGCTGTGGGGCTGATTTGGAGGCTCCTGAGTTGACATATTTTGCCCAATCTGCTGTGTCTTCAAAGCAGCCGCACGGAAGCGCTGCAGAGCCGCAGAGGGGCGTGGCCTGACGTCTTCGTTATCCCTTCGTGCGATGTTAGAAAAATGAGAACGGCATGGGATGAAAAATTGCCATTTAATTTACAAATACTCAAAAGATACACCTGCCTTTCAACTAAGATAAGAATTTCTCTTTTAATAAAGAAAAGACTTCGGTGCTACAAAAAATTGAAATAGAATTTCGTCGAGATAGCCATTGCAAAAACGAAAACAAAACTCATATTGTCTAAAAAAACACAATATGGAGGCGGATTGTGATACACAAAAAGTGCACGGATTTCAGAAAATTAAAATACAGCGAAATTACTCAAAAAAATGAAGACAGAACTAAGGCTCGTATGCAGGATCGGATAAAGACCAAGTTAGACTTAATGCTGCAGTGCATGCTTGGTCAACACTAATTCGCAATCTGACCGACCAGTGCGCCTTAATTTCTTGTGAAGCAACCAGTCAGCTACTGTTGAACATTCGCTTTTATAGATTGCGGACCAGTTGCGCCTTCCCATTGCTTCGATTCTGATGCTTAGTGCTCAGCACAGTCGATCACAATTAGCCAGCTAAGCGCAGGTTCCCTTGGCCTTGCAGTTTTTTGCACAGTGCTTTTCTAAAGCTTTATGACATGAGTTACGACATGACAGATCCATAAAAAGGATCTCTGTTTCAGGTGGTTCTACACAAACCCACACGACCAAGTTGACNACAGTACTAAACACGCCTTTGTGCGAAATTTACTGAAACGCATGGATATCAATGTCTTGGCTGTGTGTACAGTGTTGAAACACAAAATGACAAAAAGTGTGCTGTTGAGATTACATCCACGCAAGTAAGTATAAAATCAATTTAGGCAAAATCGTCGTTTCTCATCTGTGCCTAAAGTAGGAATGGACTTAATAAGGCTCCAGCACTCGTGTGGACAACGACCGTGCTTTCAAGCATCGTAGCAACACATCCAACGCAAACTGCAATTGTGCAACGCTTTTGTTTCACATTTTCACGCTGGACTTAAGAACACAGCCGGAGCTGCTGGCAACGCAGTTTATCCAAAGAACGAACATGTCGCCAACAACACTGCTCAAATTATAGATCCATGTTTTCTTTTAAGTTGATTGGAGCGCGAAGGCTGCAAATGCGCCGACACAAGTTACTTTTTGCGATTGTTGGAGCTTGGGAAAATTACTCGCTAATTAGCGTCGCAACGTTTCATACCGTTCTCTTTGGTCCGCAGCGAAAAAAAGCACAAATACGCTGGTTGTAAGCCACCGAGAACTTTCTTGGCTCGGCTTCTTTTGGTTTTAGGACTGCTGGCAATGAAACCTAATAGTGCTTCTGTAAATGACACTGTGAGGTCAGATATATCTTTGATTACAATCAACGTAACGAAATATCTGTTTCATAAACAATCCATAGCAATCAAAATCGTTCTGTAGGTAGCGCAAAAAAAACATTTTAAAAAACATGTCACAGAAGCTAAATTTTATCCAAACGTCTTCGAAATCCACATTGCAAACGTTTTTACTAAGCCATTATAATAATGAAGAAATAGGTTTAAAACAAAATCAAGAAGTGCTCCAACACAAGCTTACGAAACAATAAGCTGCAAAATAGAGGCTGGAAAAAAGTCATAATTGAAAATTTCAATCACAAATGGGGGATGGAGGATAAGAAACAATATCAGTCGATCGACCTTCGAGACTTTAATCAGTGCAGCTTTTGCACGCCTGAAAAGCAACCTTAACGAAAATAAAAGCGTACTGACCTTTCCTGTTCACCATCTTTGCTCAGCAAAGGTATACGCACCGGGCTTACGGGAGCAAAAAACAAAAAGTAGATGCAGTGAGCACATCATTTATACGTAATTTGGATACAAATGCAAACTTTATACAAGAAAATAAATAAAATTATTCTAATGTGCTGTCTCATTAACGCGTATGCTGAACAACTCCACGCTCTTGCACACATCTACGGCACGCAGCATACGAGAAAGCCTACATGGCGATGTCCGAATGTGCTTCGAGTTGACAAGAAGCTGAAACGTTTTCTTCAAATTGCCAAAAAGGGCGGGAAGTTTGTAACTAGCCTGCCGCTTTCTTGTTTTTGTGCTTGTTTTCTTTGCACAATATGAGTTTCACATCAAGCCATTTTCGGGAAAAAATCAAAAGTTACAACAACACTAGTGGAATGCCACAAGAAAAGTGGCTTTTCAATCAAGTAGTTTCCCGATTTTCCGCATCGTTCTGTTACGTTGCCTCTAATAAAAACTCAGCCTTTTCAGAAATCAGTTCTGTGGGTGATACAAGCGGAAAACTTACCGATCATCAGCTATTTTAATATAAGAATCACGGTCGGAGCGAAGGTGAAATTTTCACTCAAAAAAGTGTTTATGTTGTTGCTACTCGAAACAGAACGGCACGTTCCTTTCACGAACCAACCTTTGGACAGAAGCCGCATTTCTGTCGAAAACTTTGCTCAGGTTTCCCAAAGACTTCTCCCGCGCGGTCCTTCCCAGAAAGCTTGCGACAAAATCAGACGAGATCACGACATGTGCTCCGCACTGCCTACGACTCACTGCGACGAACAGGCTGCTTTTGCTGTTCTTCACGAAACGTAAACTTCCCCTGATTTGCAACATTGCCAGTCGCTTCTACCCTGAAGGTATCCAGTTTTAAATAAAATTATCCGGGAAGTAATTCACGACTATGCATGATATACGATTAGGTGTATATCATTGGCAGGTACGAACAATAAATCTAAAGACATATTCAGCATCTACAACATTTGTTTCCTTATTGGTCAGAGTGCACAGTGCAGTGCAAATCATTTGAATACATGCACTTTCACGAAAAATTTTTCGTGAAACTTTTGAATATCTATTTTACAGCAAGAGACATATCCATGACAAAGGCATTGCGTCAAGTCTGATGTAATGGATGTGATCCACCAATGGTGCAAGTTCTATTTCTTCACAATACCTTTTTCTACAATAGGAATTCCTGCTCTCTTCCGTCATCAAATATTCATATTTAAACTCATTCACAAAATAGTTACGAAAACAAAATATCCTAGTTTTGATGTGGTTTGTTTTTTAATTAGATATTGTTTTTTCACAGTTTTGAATTTTATACCAACTTCAGCTTGGTAGTTTGTGCACGTTATTCCGCATTCATAGAGTCAGAAAACTCAAAAACGTGAATAAAACCTCCAATAGTGTTGGTTGCAAATGTTATGAAATCCTGGAATGGGGTCGTCGGTGTTTTCTGTAGTTGTAATTGTTTTTTCATGTGAATATTCTGTTCAAACTAGCAGTCAAAATCACTTTTATATTTTACAAGCTTTAGTGACAATTCACCATAAGGACAAGCAGCTACATGTAATCAAAATGTATTTTACGAAAAAATCGATTTCGCGTTTATTATGCATTTTCAGTCCTGTAAATTGCAAGCAAAAGCTTACGGGTGAAGTGATGAAAAGCTAAATCAAGACTGAGAAAGCATGCCGACTAACGCGAAATCGATTTCCTAGCAAAATACTTCATTAGTTTTAGCTGCTTGCCCTTGTGGTGAATTGTCAATGAAATGTGGATGCGTGCAGTGGAATCATCATAAAGTTTTGAAAGCAGAGGATGGCAGGCAGATACCTCGAATGCTCGACACACACTCTTTACAAGTTCCATTTATCCATTTATGTTGATTGCTCTTCAATCATCAGACTAGCATAGTAAGGTAAAACCAGTTCAGCTTGTTTGGGTGAAACATTTAGAACATAAAAATGCGTAAATAAATCCAAACGAAGTTTTGGAACGAAACGGGCAGAGCTTGACGAAACACAACACAAAAATGCAAATAATGAATGAATGAATGAGTTTGTGAATGATTGAATGAATGAATGAATGAATGAATGGATGGATGGATGAATGAATGAAATAAAAAATCCAACGACAAGACAAGTGCGTAAAGTAAAACATTCCTGTATAATAACATCTGCTCACACGACGCACGCCGAGCAATTCGGTGTTTCACGTTTAATTTTGCAGGTTGTGCTATTTCGTGACAAATTTTAGAAATATTTACAATATGTATGAACATTCAAAAACCAACCTTTTCTTCGTGGCGGTGCTGTACTTGCTTGCAGAGGATTTCATACTCAAAATATCCTCAGGTTTTTGCGGAGCAAAGTCCTCCACAGCCCAGTTTCCAACTGTCCCATCTGGTGCAAGGTACTTTATTGACAAAGTGACGGTTGTCTGCAAGAAAAGGTTTGTCAAAGTATGGTCCACAAGTTGTTATAAAGTATTGTTCACAATCAAAGTATGGTTCAAAATTTGCAGAACTTGTCAGCACCTAATATACCAGGCAATATGTGTGCAGGTGGAATGGAATACAAAGGGAACTGAGGAGAGGGTTGTTGTTAATAGTGTGACCTCATGTAGTTGTGGGTGGAAGCACGTTTGGGAAGTTTGGCGATATCGATTGTTTTATTAGTTCAGCCTGTACACGCATAAAAATCATTTCTTGCTTGACAATCTGACGTAATTTAAAATAAGTCATTGAGGTTCAGCATTTCCTAAGGTCCCCAAGGAATAGACGACAGACTTGTGCCTCAAGCGTGAGTCCTGTATAGAGGGACCCATATTTTGACTGGGTAGACTTTGCTTGAAAAAATGAGTTTTTTGCATTTTTAAGTGGGTTTTTCTATTTCAGCTGATATTTGGGTGACGCAGATTGGCGACAGGTCGAAGCCTAAATCTTATTCGCGTTGAAAACTTGTGGTTCTAACATGTTGGGATGTTAAGTATAAAAAAATAGAATACGTTTGAACAAAACAATTCGCTTTCACCAAAAGTCGCCTACACTTTTTACCTGAATGCGCGTATCTGGTATAGCATCAAACGACATTGAGGCGTATCGTTTGGTACCAAATACCGACCCAAGTAGTAGGGAAAGACGCGATTACTGTAGAGCAGTTGTTTTCAACCTGGGGGACGCGACTGCCGTAGGGGTCGTTTGCCATGTTTCTAGAGGTCGCGAGAGATTCTGACAAAAATATTTATAATTACTTCTAGATTTTATATTTCGTATGTGGAACCACTTTTTGTCGTAGCTAAAATAATAGGATCACCTGGCAGTACGTTTCCATTCAAAATTGTTTTAGGCGTGATTATGACCATCACAAAGTTTTGAGTGTGATTATGACCATGACAGTACTGCTGCGTTTGCCAAACCACGAATAAATTTGTGACGTAAGGATATGCTGTCGTTGTAAATTAGATATCTGAATGCGGTAGCTATCTTGGGAGTTTTTCTAGTTTTCAATGAGTTGTAGTGTGGAGTGATTTGTGTACGGCACTGGTCTCTTTCACTAATGCTGCCATGTGCATAAATTTTCGCTGACGGGAAAGTCACGGTAAAGTATATACGATCCGCCAGCACTATAACAGCAGTTGACAATCTGAAACTTATCTCCGGGTTATTCGGTACGAACAGCTGACAGCCTATGGCTATCTCCCAAAAACAGCGTTTTATAGACTTTCCAAGCCTCACAACCAGACTTGCTTAAAGGAGGAGGGATGTTGCATTTTGCAAATCTTTATTTCAGCATTAGGCAACACTTTTGTTATCAATGTACCGTAAAATTGTTTGCTAATGGTACTCCGCTTTCACACCGTGAAGAACTTTCTCGGGTCACACACAAAATAGCAGCGTGCTGTCTTAACGCTAGCAATGGTTTGCACATTTGTTTGTGCAGGCGTTAAGCACGTTTTACCAAATAGCAAATATCAACACATTTTTTTCTGAAAGGATTTCCAGCGCCTTCAAACACATTTTGTTTCGACATCACGCAGATGTAGAGGGCTTAAAATTATTGCTGTTTACGGACCAACCAAAACTTTTTGATTGAGATCATCAGCAAAATGCCGTTTAAAACCAGAGACGTATTCATGGCTATGACCTACAAGATCGAGAGTGGGTTCAAATTTCAAGTCCGAAGCAGAGATCTTGCCAAAAACTACGGGAACGGGACCTAAAGCCTTGAGACCTACATTCGACATCTGAAAATTCGTTGGCTTCGCCTGGATTATCTTGAATTTAGAAAAAAATGTGAGCCATTCTTCCCAGCATCAATTTCGTCGTATTTGATCCAATTCTGTCAACTGGTTTGAATTTTCTTTTCCAAACTTAAGATCAACGGCGAACAGGTTGAACTGATGGATCTTTGCGAAACCATGTTGATAGAACATTCAAAGTCTCGATAAGGTGGACTCGAGACCGTGACTTACATCTATCGTGACCAAGATGAGATTTCAGATTTTCCAGACAGAGACTTACTGCAGCTAATGTTGAGATTCTATCATCTGACCTTAGTAGTGACTTCTACAAAAAAACTCGCTTGTGCCAATAACTCAAAGTTCCAGCTTTTTGGGCCTAGAACTGAAACAAAGCTGTCTACATCAGTAAATGTATTTTGTCCCAGCCAACACTTTGTCTATTTTGTTCTCACTTAAAGTAATTCAGGTATCGCAACAATAGTACTGTTACAGTATTCGACATCGCAATCAAGGCAATAAGAAAGCGTAAGAAAGTGTAAACATAATATAAGATCTCACCTTCAATGCTGTGTTGTTTGCATCAAGCAATGAATCAGAAACAGACAAATCTCCTTGTTTCACAACTTCCTGAAGAACCATTTGGAATCTACCGATCAGTCTGAAATAGTAAATATTGTTCGATCATCTACTAATATTCGTTACACCATGCATTCGTCATGTATAAACCTTGAACCAATATTCAAAACAAAAAAAAACAATCTTTCACCTTGACAACGGATAAATGTTACAATTGTGTTTGCGAGAGTTCGCCAAACAACTAATCGCATTGGAAGGCAAAACGTGCGAAATAAAATGATTACCTGTTCGAAAATACTTTATTGAAGTTGTACACATCGATTGCGATCATTTCGTTGTCTTCGATGTTGCTGGCCAGTGGCCATTCGAATATCTGCGAATCAAAAGGTGTTACTAGTCTTAGACTAGAGACGTATAAGTAAGCAACGGCGTTGGGAGGAGGCTTCACAAAGCTTGTTTTCCAAATATATCCTCGAAAACGCTAAACGCTTATGAGCACGCTCGTTTGGGCTTGCGTTACAGTCTGCTTGGTAAGTTCATTGGCAGATGCACAACTTCGAGATTGACACTGCCTTCGCCAAACCTTTTGTCTCTTCCATCACAGCAGCTGTATGCAATCTTATGAACGGTCATAAAAAATATAATTGTAAAACCACCAACACCCAAACAGTCCCTTACTTCATCGAAATCTGCGACATCTTCACAGTCTTCGATAGTTCTGGTCTGATAGGCATGATCTGCGAAATTAGGTGTCGATTTATAGCAAAATGCACAAGCTCAACATTTAAACAGCCACTGCATGTAAGTTTGAAGCAAACAGTAAAACCAGAACGTGGCAGAATAGTGTTATTGGTGTGAAAAAAACAATTCAAAATCAGATCAAGTGTTCAACCATAAAGAGTTTTGGGTCGTTTTTCTTTGGGCAAAGCATAAGAATGGCAAACAACAAAAACAGCCACTGAAAAGTTACCGTCAGTTCACAGTCTCCTAGTGGGTATCGGCTCAAAATGGGTAAATCAGCTATCCCCTGGTTTGTGAATTCTGTTCAAAAACTCTAACTAAGCACTTTCCACCAAAGCCACCAAAGTCTGTATGTGTTTGCTAAGTGGTTGGTTTTTCAGCGAAAAGGACTGATAAATCACGCGTTCAGCAAGCACAGACTTTTTGTGGAAAAAGCCGGTTTCGTCCTAGACTTGAAGTGCACATGCGCACTTTAACAGTTTATGAAAGGTTTTAGGATATGACGTGAAAGCAAGAAGTGACGGATCACGGGATGGGGACTATTTGGGAAAGTTGGTTCCCAACTGACGCCAGCATTCCGTTTTTTTATAATGTCATCCCTTTCAACAGGTGAGCCTCGTTTCCTGGCTTCTGATCCTCCGCAAAGGCAACAATCAATACAAATATCGTCGCTCCGACAGCTCGTCTCCTGACAGACCCACAAACGTCAGGTCTGCATCTACTTTTGCGTGAAAGCTTCGAGTGATTATGATATTTTCAAGAAATAAAACAAGCTTGCCGTCATCGCTGCGGACATTGGGCAGGAAGCGCAAAGGACGAAAAGCGTGGCCCTCATGAATAATTTAATGCTTGGATTTGCCATTCTCAGACAAATGCTAACTGGAAGTAGTGCGCAGTTGAAATAAAGGTTATAGCACGCAATACTAAAATACAAAAAATATATAGACGTATCTCAGGCTCTTCGTTTGAAAGAAACAAAACTCCGGCTTATCAGACGCTTTTCCAAAAGCGACATTTTCCGGTTTTTAATCCAGTTTGGCAGTTTTTCGCTGACGGGAGAGAACTCAGCAGTAGAAAACATTTTTTATGATGGGAAAATATTTCGGCAATCGCCTTTGAAAGCATTTTACGCTTAAGTTAGGATGGGTGCAGTTTTATCATTACAACGGTTACCTGGACCACATGACAAGAGTTGACGCAAGCTTGACTGTACCTATTTTCGGGGGGCCGAAATGGACGGAAAAATAATTTACCACACCATGACATACACTGATTCCGTAAAATAAGGAACAACAGTATATTTATTGCAGTTGAATAGCAATATAAGTATCAACGTGGTGCTTCTACGTGTTACAAATTTACTTCAAACATTTAGCACTGGTCTAGTGCAGTGCTTTCTGTGCAGTGGCATCCTTGTCGTGGTACTGTGTAATACATCTAATTTGAGCGGTAACCAAACGTGGTAACCAAGGGTGGTACAAAATTCTTACGTTGTATAACCAACCTATCCTTCGACTTTTGCTCAGTAAAATCATTCGGATGTCATGAAGTCATTAAAATGTAGCTGTTACACGACATCTTGAAAAAGGCTCTCATTAACATCCAACTACAATAGTTTTTGGTTACGGTAACGACGATAATCGCGCAAGACAACAGAAAAAAACGAATTGGAAAACAACTTGAGAAACGTTTTTTTTAGTTGGCACCGAGTCAACCTGTATTAAAATGATTTTGTTTCATTGTATCAAAGATCGCTCGCAGAATCACTTAGAGCCTTTACCAGGTAGTTTCTTTGTAAGAAGCTATCCGAAATACACAATGTGCTCAACTCCATTGTAAATCGGTACTTTACTTGTATGCCCTAGCCTTTCTCTTTGCACACTTGTAATTGTTACGCCTTTTGCTAAGCGGTTTTCTTGTGTTATGACTCACAGTAGGTTTCAAATTAGAAAGATCCAAAGCAACCATAGTACAGTGTTTAGTGACCAGGCGTGTCGCTTCAACTACGCAAACAACGGCGAGCGAACCTGGACATGGCGCGAAGGCCAGTGGGCGACGTGGACGTGTCGGGAAAGCTTAGATTTCACTGCGTGGGTGACGAATCGCGTTGGTCTTCGGTCGAGCCAAGAAACGCAGTGAGAACAATCTTGGCAGTGTACCGTACAATGTAAAATGTAATGCAAATGCCTTGACTCGATACATAATGTGTTGATTAGGACCAGTGGGGTATGTGTCAACTTAGGTAAGAAGCCACATTTGCAGACTTCTGGGCAAAACCCACAAAAAGAAAAGAAGCTAATGAAACAAGAATGACATGCCAGGGGGATCCACAGCATAATGTCCCCCTAACAAAAGTAGTTTCGTGGCAAACAAGCGCATCTCCTGCCACTGACGGCCACCATCGTGGTAACGGGTTGAAATGTTAAGCTGAAGGCCTGGAATCTCGTTAAATAATACGCTCTTGTGAAGATGCACTTCCATATATTTACCAAAAGAAGAAACTATATTCGCAAATTTTCTACAGCACTACATAAATTTCCTTTACAGAACACCAGACAAAGAATTTGACTGTGTTTTTCAATTGATGTCATAAAAGGGAAACAGGTTTGTGCGTTAAAAAACGATCACGTTGTGTAGAAGCAGCTGTCGACAGGCAACGTAATTCTCTGTTAGTATAGTGCTTGTTTGACGGGTTCATCTTACTTCATAACGTCCTGCACAATCTAGGCATGAATCCGACAACATACCATTTTCAACGCAGAGCAACTGCGAGCTCTGATAAAATCTTTTCAGCACACGTGGTGACCGAAGCATTTCGTGGTAGCTTTTTCCTATATTTTGTTTCGTTTTAGTCGAAAAACAAGCAGCCCAAGCTACTAAAAGATCCCTTGCTAAATTTTCGATCAGAAGTAAATACCTCAGTAAGAAAACGTGAGAGGCAATAGTGTAGTTGCAGGAAATATGAAGTAAAGTCGTCCCCTGTTTTTTCAAAGAGATAATGACATTCCCATTCTTCATGTGGCACCAAATTATTATCAGCGCCTTTGTTGTCACATTTTGTGAAAGTTTGAACGAAAAAAAACAACCAGGTTGACTGCAACAAGTAAATGCTTTGCTGTGGTAGAGTATTCCTCCGCGCCTTTTATAAGCCACTGGTGAATAAGGTTTATACCACGTCTGAGCAGTCAAAGGTTTCGAGAAAAGTGGCATTATTCGGTTACATACTTGCGCACAGCTTTGGCAAACTTCCAAGCCAACAGCGTGCGAATCCGCACAAACGGACGTCGCTCGCAACGTTTTGTGATCAACAGACAAAGATGTTCTTACGCAAACACCCTTGAACATTCACTTCGCTTGAATGTTGAAAGATGGCTGCTGGAAATGACTTTGTGGCTTCGTAGGTCGAGCCTTTCCGACTCCAGTAACCGCTATAGCTACAGCCGACTCAGGCAATGTTGTATGCAAGTGTTCGCTAAACTGCTTTCATGGGTTACCTGTTACCAACGTCTGACACACCATTGCCACCATCGTGGAAGCGTAAAACGTAAAGAGATTTCAAGACTATGAACTCTATAAACCAAAGCACCGCCATTTCACAAAAGGCAAGTCAAAAACATGTCTTTTGCTCATCGAAGGTGGTTGCTGAGCTAAAAACTGAAGCACACCGTGCCGAAGGGTACAAAATCAAGCCACTGTCAACAAAAGTTTCAAACATACAGACTCGTGCAGCCGCTGACATTTTGTGAAGTTGACGCCCACTTCGCGTATCAGTCCAAATTCAAAATTATTGTCAAGGCGATATACGTTTGCATTGGCTACGATGCTCTCTTGAAACGTTGTAAATGTAAAATATTTGATGTGAAAAAAACAATTTACAAAAAATATTGAAGGTACTTCATTGCAAACGTCAATAAAATATGTTAGGTTTAGTTTTACTTTTTTTAACTAATTTTGATGTTGTGAACCTACTCAAACTTGCCAGTTCCTCGAATTTGTTGACTTTTAGTTGAAACAAATAAACTGTATGTGCTACACGTTTATCTAAGGGGGCTTAATGAAATAAATCCATAAGTTTTCGACAAGCTCCTCTTAAATGTTTTATTTGTTTTTTTTAGGATCTACATGTATACTCTGTGCTATTCATTCTTTTCGCTAAGACAGCTCGGTCATATGTCCCATAATGGTATTAAAACTCGACGTAGCAGTATTCACGACTCTATATTTCTGACATTATGACCGAATTGACTTAATTTTTTCGGTCATTTAAACAGAATTCGGTCTGTGACCGAAAAATGACCAAAAAAACTTGATTCCTTGATTCTACGTATGAATGATTGTAAAAATAATATTTCTGTAAATGTCAGGGTCAGCCAATGAAAACGAATTTTTCTTTGATATCTATACCTCACCAAGAAATGAAGCAAGGTAGTGCAAGCAAATTTTCGAAACCTTTTTCGGTGGTCTCAAGCTCAATAAAAAACGGCTTTTTAGAGCATGGGACTGCGCAAGCATTCACAATAAAAGCAGGTCCCACGAGAGGGGGTGTAGCCTGTGCGCCGAACCAGAGCCCATGAGAGGCTAGGGGGCCCATGAACCTCAAAGTTCAAAATTGAACTGGGCAATAATGCATAAAGTTTTTATTGTTATAGATTTATTTATACAGTCTTGTGCGAATTAATTGACTAAAATTGTGTATACAGTTGTTATGCGATGTTTTGGCATTTCTTTTGATGTACGCTTGGGAATATCTCAATCGCTGCTGTTTCATTGTTAGTCCAAAACACTAAGTACTGCGTGACGTGGCGGAACAGTCGAAAACTATGTTTTATGACGTCGCATAGGACTATCAGCTCAATAGTGTTATAGAATGAAGCCAGTTCTTTCTGTTGTGTAAGTGAGAGTACATTTGGAATGTCTGTGGTTTTCAATGGCAGATATCACACCTAGGAAGCGGAAACGTATTGTTGCGCTTTCGGAACACTGAGACCATACCCAAACAGCCATTGCAAATTACAAAAAGTATACAAGGAAGACGAGTTTTCATTTACAGAAGGATTTGATGCATGCCTGAGTTCACACAAGCTCAAGTACAATGCAACGCCGCCTACTGGAGTCTGGCAGAAAATCTAAGAATCCGGTAAAAATGCAGCGTCTTACTCACAACATGAAGAAAAGATTAGAATGGGCAACAAAACATACATATTGGACTGTGAAGACTGGCAAAAAGTGCTGTTTTCAGATGAAAGTCAATTTTTGTTCAAATGAAGCACAGCAGATTTGTCAGGATCAGAAAGAGTGAGCAGTTAAGTCCTGCCCATTTCAATGAGAGAGTAAAACACACCCACAAATAAGATGTTATGGTGATGTTTTAGCTTTTCTGGAGTAGGTTCATTTATGCCAAGTGAGAGTATGATGAACTCAGACAAACACATTGACGTAATTGAAAGAAAAGTCATTGCAGATATGAGAAGGACATTTCCTGAAGGTGAAAGAATATTCCAACAGGATCTTGCCTCGTGCCTTTTGTCTAAAAAAGTGAAGAAGATTTTCAGGTAAGACAAGTTAACTATGCTTCGTTGGCCTAGAAACTAACCAGATCTTAACCCCATTGAGAATTTGTTATCAATAACAAAACCGAGGTGACAAAAATTGGATTGCACCACGACGACAAAGCTAATAGAGGCTACTTTTCAAATATGATACTGGGAGAGTAAATCAAACAAATTGCCAAAATCTGGTAGAACCCATGCAATTTGATGTACAGTTGTGAAATTCACAAAGCAACTGTGATATGTGCATTCACTGAGATCAGCCTGAGACATTTTGAAATTAAATAATAACGTTGGTAAATGGTTACAATGTAAAATAATGAATAAAGGATGTCATTATCTGGTCACAGTACTGAAAAGCTAATGAAGCTCTTAATCAGTTATGATTTATAATTCATAGAGGGGTTAAAGCATATCTCGCACCACCACATTTTTTCCTCTCAAGGGTTCTGTTTAAAGGTATGAGAGACGTATATTGTAGTTGGAAAACAAGCAATATTGTTATGCTTCCATTAAGTGTCCATTTGAAGAAGATTTTGACGAAAACACAAAAAATCAATGCAAATTAATTGAAATCTCTTAAGCTTCTAACGATTATCTTACACAAACCAAATTTTGTGTCAACTAAGTTGGGAAAGAACTACTAACAATGGATTTATAAGGAAATATTTTAAATTTCCTGGTTTGTTTTACTGGGTCACTCTGTAATCAGTTTACAGCCACCCATTACTATAAAGTACAGGAGAACTGTTCGCGTAAAAGCGATTTGCAGTCGTGCATAGGGCATAACCACTAGCTTTGTTAATGTTAGCAGTTCATAAAAATTTATTGCTTGTAGTTCATAAAAAATTTAACGTCACTTAATATCACGAGTGTGATGCACTACGGGGACAGACATTATAGCATTGAGGTTTAGTATCGACTGTGTGTACACTTTTTAAATTCTCCTAATTTGCATCCAACGATATAAATGTACGCTTGAAGTTACTTGCGATCATTTGCTGCTTGTTGCCTGCTGTACGCAATAGAGTCGTCGCTGAAGGCCTACTGCTACTGCATTCACAGTTAGTGTCCCCCAGTTGGAGTAAGGTGATATGGACGGCGACTTTTTTCAGTTATTCGCTGAATGTGGCCCCCGATTTTCTGTTGACCCCCTGACGACCCAATTCTGGCGACGCGTGTGTGCGTAGATTTTATAGAAAAACACACGCAGCGACATTTAGCTCAGCATGCTGCTGTGCGCGGAAGGCAACAAATTCTTTCAAAGAGAGTAGGCTACTGCAACTGTACCACATCCTAAACCGGCTAGAAAACCGATTGCAGTTAGCATACGTGATAGGTGTACAGAAAATGGAGCATTGAAACTATGGTAAATTTGCTCGTATTTTTACGGCGGTCACACGGTGCTCGTTCTACGAACATGACTTACTTCTGAAAGAGATCCGCGCGTTCCTGGCGCCTTTGCCTTTCAGTCCGTCGACGCTTTTAATCCGCACTTCCAACGACATGTCGCTTGAATAGCTCAACACGTAAACGCAGTAATTGTACTATGTTAAGCTCATGGTGAACTGCATTTGAACGCCTAACACAAAGAAGTGGCACAAACTGGACAAAAGATCCAACATTTACACATGCAAGAAATCAAACGGTTACTTAAGTACGGTAGAAGCTTGAACTGGAGAAGAATCTAATTTTCTAGGACCACTGCGAAGAAAATGTCGTGGGCATACGGTAACGCACCTACTGAAAATTCAGAAATCAACTTATCAAAGTATACTCCATTCGCACCCATGAATTATCTGGCAAAAGTCGCTGCATTTTCTGTTAATATCCAGTGAAACATTTGACGTAGGTAGCAATTCCGAAGGAGGAACTTGGCGGGGGCAGAGGACCTCAAAATTTATCTTCTGCAGCAGGCTGCGACGCACCTTCCAGCATTCTGCAGCGCGTAATGCGACCTGAAACTGAACTTTGAAGTTGATTCGGAAGTTTTGACATGAGTACTATCTAATAACTTGCCTGCGTCCTACGTCGTGCTCACTAAGGCTTCACATTAAATTCAGCAGCAAGCTTGAAATATTGATGCATGTTTGGCATAATGGCTTTAACGAGTGAATCGCCCAAGGATGAGATTCAACACGTTGTGGGCAAATAACCATACTCCTGTTCTTGGTAATGACCGGCTCGTTGCCATAAAAGGTCTTTCGATAAAGTTTGTTCACACCAATAGAAGATATTATTCTTAACTGAAATCAAACCAGTTTGGACGTGGTGATTTCGTCTATACAAGCACTGTTGATGTCTGTGTTCTTGCATTAAACCTTCCTGCGTGTCATCGAATTCTTGCATTTCACATGATGGAAATGCACATGGTCTTGGTTTACGAATTGACAACAACCTTCAACGAGCGCCTGCGTGTTATTGGCCCTAGGCGCTGTAATCGTAGGACCTATACCGTTACGCTAAAGCTCGCAGGCATCTAAACAGTAGAAGGGCAAAATAGATCCAGAAAAGCACCCTTCACACAGCGCAGAAGCCTTGAAACAATACGTCTCATATCTGAGTCCCTTGCTTTTTTGATCTCTTATAAAGTCAATAATATCAATACCGTTGCCATCTCGACTGCTTAATCTGATGTAGCGCTGTGGTAATCAACTTAGCTCTTCGTCATGGACAGTCTCTACAGCAAAAGGCATTTGAAGCAGTAGATACTCGTAAAAGGCTAAAGACATCGTTAGGAGCCGCCTTCTGCTTGCATAAAGATCCCCAACAATATCCTCGACCTAAGGCATAATATTTTAGGATTATTTTGCGTAATAAAAACCGTCAACATCTTAATTCTTACTAAAATTATCAAGTGGGTAGTCAAATTGTCTCCTTGAAATTCGTACAGATTTCCTTGCGCAATAAAGACGTATGCGTACATATTGGACGCCTGATATTTGCTAACTTCTCGGTCAACTTGCTTTCACGAGCATTGTACGGTTTGTAATGCCCTTTTTTGTTTTCTGATCATTGATGCGTGGAATACAAAGCGAGCTCCTCGCGCCTCAAGTGTCATTTCCTGACCTGGCACGTCAACGTTAATTTGCCTGGAGATATGTCTCATGCTATTGCGCATTTCGTCCTGCATGCTGAACTGGCCAGACGTACAAAGACTTCATTATCATGAACGAAGTTTTACAGCACTCACTGTCTGCTTTTCAGAAAGATATTGTCTTTAATTACATCCATGCTTTATCTAAAATTTTCCTTCAATTTCGTAACTTCCTTCATTTCATTCCAAAGGCTATAGAGTAACGCGGCCATATGAGCTTCTGGGGGCTTTCCATAGCTGTTTTTCAAAACTATTTAGATTTGGTTGGTATATATGCTTATATAGCTTATGCTTTAAGCCAGACATTCCCAACTAGGGCATCGTTTTGACATTGCAAGGATGTCGCAAGCTTGTATCCAGCGTAGATCCGTTTTGCATTCAAAGCTCTACAGATTTTAATTCCATTTGCTACTTCGTACTTGTGCGAAGCTGGCTTTTCCGCTGCTGCGGTAATAAAACAAAGCATCGTTCAAAGATAAGCGTCGCAGGAGAAATGCGCTCAGCCGTTTCAAACATAACACCGCATTTTGTGTCGCAACAAGCGAATTACTGAATCGCATTAACTAACAATCCCTGAATATTTATTTGTGCAGTGCATAGTTTGATTGTATGCATAGGATTAGTGCGTCGGGAGTCCATGCAAGTTGGAAACCACTGCTTTAAGCTGTACATACTGGGTAAAAATCTTTTATCCTCCAGATTAGTTAGACCAGTGGTCCTTAACCTTTTTCTAAAAATATTATACTTTTGAAAAGCAGTTTAAGTATACGTAACAAACGTATTTGCTGAACATTTCGGAAATTCCAGTATGTTCATTAACCACTCAAAACAAAACTTCGGAAAGTCATAGTTTTTTTTTGCCTTCTTTCGGACAACAAGGCCTTACTAATTTAGCGAAATGAGTTTTAAACACGTATCTTTAAACTTACCGTTTGATGACCACCAATAAATCAAAATTTCTATAAGGGGTTCGGTTTGCAAAATAAATCATATGCTTTTCATTAATGCCATTCACAACCTATCTATGCCATTCAGAACGTTTTTGCGCTGGAGGGCGCTCTAGAACAATATTTTTATGTCCAGATTCAAACCAGAACGTATTGCAGGTTATTGAAATTCATTACTGTCTTAAATATTCAGGATCATGAATTTACAGTTGAGGGGTTAAGTTCCTGAAACTCTAGCTAAGACGGAGCAGTATTTGTGAATGGAGATGGCAGTCGCAATACCAACTCCCCGGGCCTAACGGTCTGTGACAGTTCGGCGACAGGACATTTCGGCAACGGGACGTTTTGGCGATGGTGGTCGGAAATGTTTTATACGAAAAAAAGTGCGTTTTTGAAATACTTCAAAGTTTAGACTACAAAGGATACTTACTTGATAAGTGTTCTTGTTGTCATCTTGAGGGCCAGGGGCCGGTGTTGCTTCCCTTCCGAAGAGTTTGGAATAGCTTAGTGCGACCGTGACCACGTGTGTAAGGAAATATGTCTTGTGACGTTTATTTTTGCTGGCATGAGGCGTTTGTGAGTTCACACAAAAGTTAAGCCTCCACAGCAATTAATGCTTGAGTTTTCGCGTAGTTATCCTTCTGATTGCATTTTAGAGCTAATAGAGTATATTTGTACTGGGAAAACTTTTTGGAGGTTATCAAACAGGGATATCTAGAAACTCTAGATATCCCTTAATCAAAGCGACGTATGGTGGCTACGTCGTCCAGAGCAACTGTATTATGCCAAACGAGAAATGGCATGTGGCCGAACCTATGTTCGCGTTGAGTTTAGGAAAAGCAGTTATCAACTTTCGCTGGGTCCTGTAAACAAATATATTGTGTTATTGGTGAATGTGTTGTGTTACTGGTAGGCTATGCTGTGTGTTATTTTTGGTAGATTGTCTTGTGTGTTGTTATTAACGGTAGACTAAATGTGTTGTATATTATGATTTATAGGCTAAGTGCGTTGTGTGTTATGTTATTGGAAGGTTGTTACCATCGGTGGACCTAAGATACGCACAGATATAAGTTTTCCACAGAACAGGAATTTTTGTTAACAGCGTATAGCGTATTTCTTTCTGCCTCTAGGTTTCAAATTACGCTTTTTACAGATGACATTAGTTTTCACTTATGTCATAAAGATAATAAAACTTTACAAACTAATGTTGAAAATGAACTTGATAAAGTCGATACTTGGATGAAGTCTACCAGATTATCAACAAAATCTAGTAAAGCAGCTTATATTATATTAACCACAACTCGTTCGTCAAACTGTAGGTTTGAATTTTGTATGAACGGTGCCAAAATACAGCAAACTGACAGTATCATGTATTTGGGTGCTGTAATTACTAATAAACTTTCATGGAAACCGCAAAACAGCAGCCTCTGTGGGAAACTTTCTCAGGCATGTGGCGTCGTGTGTAAATTAAGGCATTTTGCTGACATCAAAATATTGCATTTAATCTATGTTAGTCCCTTTCATTCGCATTGACAGCACTGTATAAATGATTGGGAACGAGCTGATAAAACTGCTATCCAACTAGTACAAGTGCTACAAAATCGAATTTTGAAATACACGATTTTTACCAACACGTGAAGCACTTGACAATCAAGTACTTGAAGATTTTAGCACTTGAAGATTAAACAATAATTTTGAATTACTGACAATTCTCAAAGTGTCTGATTTGTACCAACTCACTTTGGCAAAGTTTTTGCACAAGTATAATGCCTTTCCAGCACGTGAACATCTTGTGCCTTCCCAAACTATATACCTTATCAGTAGGTAAATTCATGCACTCTTATTACAACAAACTGCTTCCAAACCTTATAATAAATATCAAGGCCAAAGCAAACGATACAACTGACATCTTGCAAACGTTTCGATAACTACTGTTATCATCCTCAGTGCATAGCAAAAGAACTGCAGTGAT
>JGI24021J15306_10000493_pt1 | contig 30231 bp, 16 predicted proteins | sample Ectturendosymbi1_FD_15306 | JGI IMG/M metagenome (IMG submission 15306) | reverse complement strand
GCACATTCTCGACTACCGGAAAAAACAAACGGGAACCTTGCGAATCAGCGAAAACATAACTTTTACAAACGATGACGTCATGAATTACGCCATAGGGGCCCTCCAGTAAAAATTGCCCCGGGCCCCCCTACCCATTAATCCGGCTCTGCTTTTCGTAGGTGTCGTTGGAATCGCTGAGACGTGATTTTATTTAGTGTAGTCCGAAAATTAACAGCCAGCAGAGAAAATTGTAGAGAGCCGCTGGGCGACGAGGTCATGAAAACCGCGTCGCATCGTCATTGCATTCAATTGACTTCAATAGAATTTGAACAGCTACTACAGGGCAAGACATGGGAGTTTGTTTTTACATTGCAAAGACACTTGGTTGATTTCAATCAGGTTTATTAACCAGTCTATTTTCTGCAGTACAACAAAACAAAGCGTCAAATATGAGGATTATTATGTAAGTCGTAATCTATGAACAGTATCTAGCCTACTGCAATTCACTAAATGGCAACTGTAAGCTATTTCATAAGCTTTCATGACACATTTTATGCTACTCCATGAGTTCCATAATGAACTGAGAAAATCATAGCCGTGTGCACTGAAGTCATCCACTTCCAATATTAGCCTGCCCTACATATTTTGCACAGAGGTTGAATCACTCAACTATACCAAACTAAGGTGCAATAAAAACCTATTAATCAGTATTGGGGTGATAGTCCTTCGGCCCAATAGCTGATCTCTTGTATGTAACCTACGAAATAATTTTTAAGTTTGCCTAACCGAATCATTTTTGCACATTGTTTCCCTAACTAGGTGTAGTTAGCCTACTGACAAAACTATTAAATAAAATACTCCATCAATTTGTTACCCATTAGTTTGCATAAGCTAATCTGTGCCACAGTGACAGTTTTAGCATCAAACAAGTACAGAAAACGTTGCCCAAGACTCAATACAAACCACCCAACCTCTTTTTCGCTCGAATCCCTTATTACCGGATTCCCAACCTACCTCTGCCAGCTGGATTCCCTGAATCGGATATGGTTCAGAAAATGCTCGCTCAAGCAGCTCGGTGAGACACTCACGGTCGCGCCTGAATGATTTATGGCAAGGGTGGCCAACACGTCGATCGCCAAGTCTCAGTTGGTCGATCGCACCTGATTTTGCATTGACAAGATACATAAAAAGAACATTTTTCAATCAATATTTGAGAAAGTACATAAAAATGAAAAACACTGCATTCTATCACATTTTGTGCTTGTGACATTATTACCGACCGATCGATCGCGAGTTATCAAGAAATTTCTAGTCGATCCCAATCGAAGACAAGTTGGCCACCCCTGATTTATGGGATTCCCAATCCAACGCGAATCCGATAACAGTGCAGTGTAAAGTGGGTACGTAATGGCGCCAATCATGCCTGTGCCCTTTATGCATATGTTTCATCAAAGTAATTGTGTTAGCGCCATCAAGCGTATGCTTTTCTACTACCGCCACACATCTGTGTTCACGTTCTTTCATGTATTTGTGTGTTCCTTGTTACTGCCATACATGCCTTAGTCTACTGCGTTGCGTGTGGGAGTGAAGACATTATACAAAACATTACAAAGTAGATAGCGGCAATACCACGGAAAGTCCCTCATACCCAAACTGTAAACTTCGAATGACAACCATGTTGGTTGTATATCCCGTATTAAATGGTGGATGGATTCCACACTAAATGGGGATTGGCTGGGTGTTGCATTTTTCAGAAAAAAAGGATTGATGTCTTCCAAGTTAAATTGAGCACTATTTTTGGGTTAAACCGAGCACCGGTTTTGGTTGACCTAAAAATTGCAAACTGTGTGTAGAAAATGTGAACAACTCAATTCTCGTTTTGCTGAAGGCATAGATTCTTGCTTTGACTTTTACAAATCAAGATTTCTGGCAATTGAAAGTTGAGGCACATTCAAAGGTTTATTTTAAAAGATAATATGTTCTTATAGGATCTTCGTTCTGCATGCTAATTTTTATTTAAATCTACACAATTTAGAACAACCACGCAGTAATCAGTAGACGTTTTTCTCTTTCACAGATCCAAAACGTTGCTATGGGGACCTGTCACTGGAGTTGCTCTGATTGCATTTGTTGTAATGGTTTGTATATATAAACGTAATAGAATTAAGAAGCACCTCCATCCCAAACTTTCTCGACCGATCATTTATATTGAAGAGGTAAGGCCCGTGTTTCCCAAAACTCTTGATTTTTCTATTAAGATTTTAAGATAAAAACGCATTGCGATTATTTTTCAAATGTTCGCTTGTTGAACAACACTAATGTTGTAAGTTGTCAATGATCTATCGAAAAAAATATATTTTTTAAGTCAGGTCCATTTTTACGATTAGCCAGTCATGAACGAAATGTGTGGTATAGTACCATAAACAATGGCAATATGGGAAAGCAAGCAATCGACATAATTTAACTCAAATCTGTGAACATTGGTTTCAGTAAAATGTGCATGGGAATCTACAAAACGCTTTCGAAGTTCTTTGATACAATGAAAAACAAAAAAAATCCATTTTTTATATTACTGGGAACACCAACCTTTGAAAAAGATCTTTAGTTGCATCCAAGTAGTTTGAAAAGCATCTTCATTGAGTGACGTTTCTTGGGCATTTTTGGAGGTAAAACGTTTGAGCACAAAAATCTTAATTTCTCAAACACATTCGCGTCTCAACGACAACTGACGTAAAAGTTTTCAACTTGGGCAATGAGCGCAGTTGCCAACACTTTGCGACTTCAAAAAACAGTCTAACTCATTTTGCTGCAAACTTTGCTTGTTTCTTATAGGCTTCCTACGACGAAACTTTGATAATCCGCTGTAATAGTTTGGTTTTGTGATTTTAAGTCTTCCCGAGTAAATCGAAATCGTCTCTGCGCAAGCCATCGACTAAAAGTTCGGCACAAAAAGGAAATTAGTACGTTCGGCGACAAAGTGTCTCACCAGGCTACGTGCAAAATACTTGAAGACTTTTTTTCTTAGATTCTGGAAATACAGTATGAAAGAGCATATGCTCCATTATTTTGGTGCTGCATCAAATTTTACAGTAGAGGATTGCCTTTCGTACAAACATGGCGTTTGACTACGTTCCCTCCATACTGGTACGACTGGTCGCAGTGATTCAGATAAGGCCTCTTTAACTGTTTTTTCTCCCCGAGGGCAAATGTCAATTCAGTTATTATACAGTAGTTTCATTCCAAAGAGAGGTCAATTGTCTTTCCCAGTCAAAATGCATAAGCATGCTTTGCACTACTGAACTGGCACGACCCACCAGGATAATGTGCAAGTGCTGAGCCGGACCGACGTGGGGAATAATGCGTTCCTGTAGTGGCACGCTTCTGTTCAAGTTTTCACCAAACTAACATCTCATATCATAGTCCTCTGTGTTAGTTCCAGAAATCGCCGGAAAGCTTCCTTCGCCGAGCACCGTTGTTCGCAAAAGATTTTGACCTGGCCTCTGAGAAAGAACAAGTGGATGTTTTCTCGCCGCTTGATGTGAACGTAAGTGGAGGTTTCAGCGCGTTTCGCGTGTTGTATGATTCGAGTTAATTTGCTGTTGCGTTGATCTCTTGGACTTGTTTTAGCAGCTGCGAAGACGTGCTATTTGTTGCTTTGCTTGCATCTTGTCATGATTACTTATTGATTTCGCTCAATACTGTCGAGTTTTGTGTGATTTTCATGCAGTCTTGCTATGTAACGAAAGGTTATGGGATGGTTTCACTTCCGCTATTTCGTATTTTTTAAAGCCCATGACCAGTCGCGACCATCTATAGACCCACCGCGTGGCTGTGCCAATATACATATTCCTGCAAGCACGTTATATCACTGACGCATCCTGCAAACTGCTGGACTGTTATTCTGTTTGCCACATCACTCTACAGTTGGTAGTTTGTTTTGCTTAGTTGTTCCACTGTGACCTTTTGCTTTCCTATGTACAGTGGGCAGCTGGGGTTGCTATTTTTCAATTAGATTCTCTTAATTGGTAGCTTCACTGTTTGTGGATTTTATTCAATTCTATTCTATATTTCATGCACTTCGTAGAACTGATGCCTACGTCGTAGGTGAATATATCAGTGGTGGATCCAGTGGTGCAGTTTGAGGCAACTGTCCCCCCCAAACGTCTGTGGCGTCCCATGGAAGTACTGTAGGAACAAAGATAAAAAATGCTCTAAAACAAAGAATGTTTTTCGCTTGGATAAACGTCAGGATTTACGTGCCGGACTTTACCCAACCTCTTATGATGGACTAGCGTGGACAATGCTATTGCTTCGTAATAGTGCCACAGTTTCGTTATTCCTTTGCCGCGTGAGAACTGCCCAGCCTTACGTTAGGTCAGGGTTTCTCAACCGGGGCCCTCGGCCCCCCCTTGGGGTCCACGGAGCGGTTCTCCGTGGGCCACGAGCAGAGGCCTTTGTTAAATGGCTCTCTCGTGATATTGCAAAACCCAAAACAAAGATAGGTATTTGTATTGATGAGCAGGGGGCAACAAGTGTTGAGAGTCTTTGAAAGGAGGCCACAAATCATGAAAGTTTGAGAACCACTGTGTTAGGTAATGGCAAACGCAGTCGCTTTCGCTGAACACGGTTCTCGGCTTGCCGCTGGGCTGCACAAAATTGGTCTGTTTTTTACATGTTTATTTCTTTAATGCATGATGACAGCCTCGAAAGAAAAGGCAGCAGTGAAAATAGGAATGCAATATGGAAAACTTATAACTGACTCAAGATTTTACAAGCCGCCAAAATTAAAACGAAAAACCAGTTTCAGGGCTGTTGCCAGTGCAGTTCGTGGGTCCGCAGTATGTCTGCATCGTAGGTTTGCAACATAAAAGTGAGTGGATGAGTTTATTGACGGAACTAAGCACCTGATTGAGCCATAATGAAGCGGGTGAAAAGCTATAGATGTATACGTTAGTAAACAACTTGCCACTTATGACGAAAATGCACTGAACGTGGTCGATTAGCTCAAATAATTTTGACCTAACAATGCAATTGTGCAACTCCTCACTCCATATACATGGACAACACAGACGAGTTCTGAATTATTGCTAGGGGCGTAAAATGGTCAGATGGCGTCCGGGGCAAGAAGGATGTTTGGTGCCGCCCATGTTCAAACCTGAGGTTTTCGCAAGCAAATGAACTGCATTGAAGTACTTGTGACATTGTTGGGTCTTTTCGGCGCCCCCCGCAGTCATGCGGTGCCCGGGGAATTGTGCCCCGTGCCCCCTGTCGTTACGTCCTGATTACGGCGCGCCTCAACAAACCATAGTACTCAACTCTAACCAGAGACATACGGGCACCTTTGGCTTTGGAGGGCAAAATTTTCAATTCGCCCGAATTTTTGCGCCGCTGTGAGGAAAACGAATAGAAGTTTTGCAGGGCGTTGATTCTGTTTAAGCAATTTGCCCAAACATATCAGGAAGTTTTTCCTGAAATTTTTTTAATCTTGCCCGAATCATTCCCACACTTCTTACGCCTATAACACTAACGCGGCAACTCTGGCAAAATAGTAGCTGTCTACAGCTTGGTGGATTGAATAATTGCTTTTACGCGGTTATAACAATTTTTGTTCAACATTTGAATATTTGCAGTCCAAAATTGGGGGAATGACGGCGCCTTTTGCCGCCAACTGGCTACGCGTCAGGTAACAGCAACTGATGGCTATATGGTTTTGATCCTTTTGTTGTAATTGCAAACCCGTAAACAACTCACGCTGGCCACGAAAAGACAAACTTGCCATGGTTAGCGAAATCTGCAACCGACAGAAAAATGCTTAGCTTATTTATTAGATTTTAGATAATTCCGCTTACATCATATAAATTTGAGCAGAAATGCAACCTTCTGATGAAAGCTTTAACTCAGGGTCTCAAACTCAACTTGCTCCGTGGGCCACTTGTAAGGTAACCCGCGGACCGCATTATGACGCTGTCGCAACAACGGCAGTACCTGAGCTTACTAGAAACAGCGGCAACCAACGGCATTCTTCATACATGCTCCTTTGGCCGTATCCAGCTGAATTTTCTAAGTTTCGAACGGCTTACTTAAAATTGGTTTAAGTAAGCCGGATTGCGGTGGTGGTCGGTGATGGTGCTCTTGCTGCATGTGTAAAGACTGCCGATGGCCATAAGCCGGTTCGTAAGCCGTACCCGGATTCTGTGTGAAACCACCTTCAAACCTCTTACGCCCTCGCCCAGACCATCAGGATAAACAGCGACTGAAGCTGAATGATTCGTACAACTACAGAAACAAAAAAACAACGCTGTCATTTCAAGAAAAAACTTTGTTCCATTTCCTCGCCTCAAGCAAAATGCAGCTGAACAGGGATACTATACAGCAGCAGGTCTGATATTAGTAGAAGGATTCAAATTGTCAGCGCAAACTAACAGTGCGTCGTTTATTTTTGCCTAATCACATTTCAATTCGTCGAGAAATATCTTTCAAAAATGGTTTGTGTTACTGTATTTGCAGATGGAAACAGATGATGTGAAGAAAGAACTGGAAAAAGCATCTGATCATGAAAGAAATTGCACCCAAACAGATGAGGCGAGAGCGATTGAAAGAAAGAAAGGGGCAATCGATTGTGAATTGAAATACATAAAACTTGCAGAAATGTGCAAACTGAATGTAAGTTAAACCTAGCCGTTGCGCAAGTGTCCATGACTTCTGCGAAAATTGCATTGACTCCGTTTTTCCGCTAGTAAGCTCTTTGTTTAGCAAGCAAAGATTAGGCACAGACATTGCTGACTTACCTTATGCATTGTGTCGAGAACCCCATAGACTAGTAAATGCAGAGGGTGCGCTTGCGCAGGTGATGATTATGGTGAAGCTTTAGTAATCTGTGGCGTTTCCGATGGTCTACGTTATGATGTCTTTCGCGTTATTGCTTGATAGAAATGTGAATAACATTGTTACATGGATCATTTTTTACAAGTTCTGCTTTTATATGCCGCCAATAAGTAAACAGGCAGCTGACATTTCACAGTTGTTTCTGTGGGCATATACTTGTATCTTTGTAGACCTTTTAGCTTCGTTGTGGGAGTTGAAGAACTACTTGCGCATTTGAATCTTTCGCAGATCGAATCAGCTGTTATCACATAATTTCGCTCATCTGAAGCAAAATATAGTTGAAGAATTTTTGAAAACACGGTAGACTCATCGCAGCAACGTAAGCTTTACAAATTTTTTTCTTTTTTTGATAACTATTAGAGTGATTCTGCTGCTACGCAAGAAAAACGCGAGTGCGAAAACGACCGAAACGCAAGTCTGGCACGCACTGTCGGGATTCACCGTAAGTTGTTTGATGTTTTGGTTGTTTGTGACGTTTCGATACGAAACCAAAGCATATCAATTGATACTGCGTGTGCAGAGCCAGCGTTCTTTATTGCACGTTTGGATTTTTTTCATTGTTTTACAGATGTTTAGAGATATCTTAGAGAATATCTTTGCTTTTGCGCTAAGTCACTCTAAACTTTTCATAGCACAGATCTCATTGCAATGGCATACCATCGCTTTAAAAACCTGACGCACCAACCTTACAGTTTCTCCGATCTCTAACCAGATCCAGAAACCCACCTTGGACTCCGTAAGGCGGCCAACTGCCGCGTTTGGTTGAAAACCACAAATAAACGCTTTGACTGAAAATCAAAACGCAAAAGCTTCTAAAGGACTTTTAATAATTTTGCAGTGACTTTGTAATGAAGTAGAGTGATTGACACCAAAAACACACAGATTTTTAGAGTTTTTAGCTCAATTTCGCGTGCAATAGAAACGCACCTGACTTGCTGTTGCTGTTGACTGGGAATAAGACGAATATGATCTTCTTTATGCAATGCTGACTTTAGCAGCATTATCTCTTGCGAAAAGTAATTCGGATTTAAGTGTTGTTCAGATTCATTTTCAAAGACCGTTGTTCAGTGGTTACGTCAAACTATTCCAGTTTTATGTAAAAATGCCTTGCTGTTGCTGCGTGCTGTAAACCTGTCTGTGTTCAAAAGTACTTTTGTCTGTGTGTTTTGTCTATTTTTGAAATAAATTACTAACTTTCTTGATTTGGCTCAAGCAATGCGAGGTTACTCGTTGTCACACTTCCATTCATCCTTGAAATCTGGCAAAGGTCATCCAATTTTCTGTGGACCACGCTGTGCATTAGAAAAAAAACTGACTGCGCAGTCAGAGTAGCAAAAACCTTGCTTGGGTTGGCCGGGTTTGCAAAAGATGTACCGATGCCAATTCCGACATTATTAGCGGAACAAATCAAAAGATCGAATAGAAATCAAATAGAAAAACAAACTTTTTTTGAAAACCGTAACTAAATTTTATGTGTTGTTTGCATTTTACGAACCACAGCAAATTGTCTATTTCAATTGCATGTATGTCTTAAAAGTATCACACAAAACTATATTTCTTCTTAGTGCAAAAGAACATTTTTCAGTACCACACAGCAGGGCCGTAGCCACGTGAGGGCATTCCAGGGCAGTGCAGCCCAATTTTTTTTGCGACCCCCAAATTTTGTTAGCATGAAAAAATTTGTTTGAAACCTGTAATAAAAACAAAAATCCTTCCCCACTGAAATTGTCTTTTCCCCACTGAAATTGCTTTCCCCCCAAATCTTAAAACCTCGCTACGGGCCTACCACACAAACAACTGTAAGACATAAGTTTTCAGCAGCTATTTGTATTTCTCCCTTGTGTCACAGAACAAGAACATGCTTCTCCATGCAGCAATTATCATGACGAATACGTTCCGGATGAACGGGCAAGATATTTGTGTAATCGTCCAACTAACGACTGGAGCAACGTAAGTGAAAAAATGTGCGTGGTTCGAACTTTCATACAGTTGACGAACTATATTCCAAATGCTTTTTTTTGAAATTGGTAAAACTGTTTCATTTTTTTGACACTGAAACAGCACTAACTCTTGATCAATTTGCAATGACTTTATAGAAACGAACTTTTCTCCATTGCTTTGAAATAGTTAGCAAATTTTTCCGGGTGCATTTTGTCTTTCGCAGGATACAACTGATTTTGGCATCAAGGTGATGAAGTGTTTCAACGCCAACGAGCAAAGCGATAATATCCTGCTGTCCGACGTCTGAAACCTGTTCAACTATACGCTTTGATATACGAAAGACTTGTCACACGCCACGGATTGACCTTTCAGCTGGTCTGCTTGAAGACGTTGTAATAGTGTATGGTCTTTGTAAACAATGTCAAACGACTGCTGGCCTTGCCGGAATCACAGTTTGCTTTGCCACTATCGCTATTTGAGTATTCCCACGTTTTCGTGGTGGTTCAAAGACCGCAAAGTCACAATTGTGGCTCGAACTTTGTCTAGTCATAACTTGCCGATCGATAGAGCTAGAGAGTTATTCAAACCGTCTAAAGAAGCAGAAAGTCTTCTAAATACGATTTTTAAAAATTCGGTCTCTTTTGGGTTTGAACTTTTTTTGGTGTGGCGTCACAACTGGGGGAGGCCAGGAGATTTTTGGATGACGTCATCAGGTCCTGTGAAAAAAATACAAGTGGAAAATTTACTGTTTCATTTTTTCAAATAAACCAGGCGAAAATGTGCATCTTAGAGCCTTTGTTTGGCCATCGAGCGCTAGTGGTTGGCAAATTATGGCCAAAAAACGATAATTAATTAACTAATCCAAGGAGAATAATTATTTGCTGTTCAGGTTAATTTACAAACCTTTCTGAAACTGTTGGAAAGCTTGACGAAAAGAGAGCTGATTGCTCTTGTGCTGATTTTCCATATACGGCATTTATAGGGGCTTTTCATCCAGTAACGAGAGAACGCCATTGTTGTTTTGTACTGTATGTACATTGTACATGATGCGTTCTTATGAAAAAGTGAAGTACAAAAACGAAAGACTAGTGAGTGTAATATTTCTTCCATGTTTTATACATGCTTGTTATATGGTCTTTTTCGTGTCTTGTATTTGAAAACCTGATAAATGCCATATAGTCCCAAACCAGGTCTTGGCCGATACATGGAGTTTGAAAGAATTTGAATTTCGTTTTCGATAGTAATCACTTTTTTTGGTAGTATTCCTTGAACACTGCAGCAAGTTGTTTTTTACCAGTACAGTAGGCTACCTCGTTTGGATATATTTTATAAAGCCTGAAGTGAAGACACAGAGTGTGATGATAGCTGTTTTCCGCTACTATTGCCAGTCGTACTACGAACCACGCATAGATGATATTTGTGTTAAAAACAAAAAAAGCAATGCAAGTTTCACCGTTGGGGAATTTATATTAAATTTGCATTTTCCGGCATGATTTTGCAAATGTCTTTCGCCGTGACGCAAATTGCTTGGTCTTCAGGAACTTGAATCCCGAACCATTTGGCTGCAAGTTTCTCATGCATACCAAAGAGCAGAGTGCCTTCTGTGTCGACTGGTTTGGTCTTCGATCCCTGACCGGTTTGAACACTTCGTACTTTCTGTCTTATACACAGTTTTAACCCAAGGGTGGGAGATCTGCTTTAATTTGGAATAAGGTAATTAATATGAGTGGCGGAGCAGACTAATCACATTTTTACAAAGGGACTCCAACATGCAAGGGGCCCTCCAATATTTTATTGCGTTTTTAGTTTTTCGTTGTAAGTAAATCATCTTCATAATTTTGCTGAGTGCCTGATCTTGTTAAGACGAGCTTATTTTCATCTGTCGTTGCATTGTACAAGCGCCACTCACACAAATTGAACGGTACGTGTGCAGTAAGCAAAATCGGAATGATCGTGTGCGCGGTAAGACTTCAAAATATTGTGTTGTTCCAAATACATATTACTCGCTCAAGAGGTTGGTGCCCATAGTCTAAAAGGATACAGAGCCTTACGACAGAATGCGATGAGAATAGTTCGGCATTCTTTTTGGTTGATAAATTACCGGGATACACTTTAAAATTGATACCGACCTTCTTGGCGCAAATTGAGTTTTTCACCGCTGCAACTTTGTTTCGTAGATAAATGCATCTTTTGGAGCTAGTGTTACAAGGGGGGCACAATTCCCCGGGCGCCGAGTCGCTAAGGGGGCGCCAAATCACTGCGTGGGCGCCGAATGACTGCGGAGGGGGCCGAAAAGTCCCAACATGTCACAAGGACTTTCTTCAATACAGTACATTTTCTTCCGAAAGCCCTCGGATTCGGACATGGGGGCGCCATACTTGCTTCTTCCCCAGGGCGCCTTCTAACCTCATATGAAAATATCTGCGATAACTTCACAGCGAGTGTGGGTGCGTTTTCGCATTTGAATCTTTTTAGAAATTGTGTGAAAGCGGCATTCCTTCGTTGACCGATCACCGCTGACGGACACAATTAACCGTGATGTAGGTGATATGTCTACTCCAAGAGCGGAACACGCATATTTTGTTTCTCCACCGCTAACGTTTTCTGCCACTTGGTCGAAAGTTCATTTGATGATTGATGGATTACAGAAATTTGAACTGCGCTAATTTGATATATCGATTTCCTGTTGAAAATTTATAAACATTTTTATTCTAACCCAGGCAGTTGATATACTGAAAATCTCCTATCACTGAAGTTCTGTTCCACCAAAAATATAGCTGCGTTAACATTCTAAATAAATAGACAAACTCGTGAATTTCACTTAACAACGGCGATTTTATTGAAATAGCATTGAATCGCGCTAGTAACAAGCTATAGTTAAAAAATGAAACAAATTAATTCCAGGTGATAACTCTCAAAACTGTAAGCGGCAACAGGCCGCGTTCTACAAGACACGGGCCTATCCTATGATAACAAAATTAAAAATGAAATTAAACATACCGTTGAAACGAAAAAATGACAGTGGAAGAAAATTGGCGAACAAAATCGAAGATTCTGCTCGACAGTGCTGGGTCACGGCTTGGATCGCATTGCTGCTTGCGAGATTTTATGTAAACGTCACGCGTTCTTCCCTACTTCAACAAATCGCATCAATCTAAGTTAGTGCAGTGCTGCGCCCGTGTTTCAATATCTTGTGTTGACAGTCACAAAACTTTCCGATGCTGCCCAACTCCTGCGTAACCCATGGATCACAGCCCCGTGCCAGGGGGTCAATTTCTCGTGCCAGAGTGCGGTGTTCGCGATTGAAAATCGCTGCTGTGTATCGTAACTGCCGGACAGCGGTCGTACAGGCGTTCTAGTTTCCAATCAGAACGTTAGAAATGACAAGTCATTTTTACATTACGCCAAAGCTGCTGCATGTAACCAATCGTATGGACAGAAGGCTGATGTGTTTTTCCTACCACTGGTCAACAAACTTCGAGGACAGCATATCAAGTATATAAAAATATCTGGCAACTGGTGGATCAACAGCTGGTTAATCCGCTTTGTCAAATAACTCTTCGTTCGGAAGTCATGGTTTTTCTGGACCAAACATAACTGGCACAATGCTTATTGTTTGGAACTGGTTCGTGTTCCTTGGTTCCACTCTTGTCCATAATAACAACTGCGCAGCTCGGATGGCGGATTTATTTTCGCCGAAGCGTGAAAATCTCATACAGCATGTACACGGGAAATAAAAACGCGCTGGGCGTTGATAACAAGAAAGCAAGTCGCCGAACACGCCACATGAAGGCCGAATACCCCTCGTCTAAATGACCGGAGACACCCTGCCCCCCGAAAGCTTTGTTTACACATCCTTACACCGTCCTCGAAAGTGATATTCTTTTCTTGTAAACGGCTACAAAAATGCAGACCAACGAGCGGAAGATTCTTGACGGTATTGTCTCGGCCGCCCCCACGTTTCAGGCCACGTCCATGCAGCTGCGGCGTTATTAGTGAATGTCTGTTGTCGATCCAGCACATCAGCTTGCCTAAGTGGAAGCTTCAATGTAACTGTGGACTACGCTTCGAAATGCAGTGGCAAGCGATTCAAAAACACTTAGAAATCACTGCAATGCGTCGAGTGAAGGATAAAATCCTGGTGGAAGGAAACTCGTCAAGTTTGGGAAAATTATTCTTTGGCGAAATTGCTGACTTTACAGACTTTGTTAGTTTGGTTTGTTAGTTTGGTTTTTGCGCAAGAAATCGTACGCAAAGAATTGCATTGAAAAAATTAGGGCTGGAGAACAACACGTGCGTTTAAATATGATAAAAAACGAGCAGATTTCCGCCCACAGCCATCTTGCCAATGTGTCAGATGTTCTGGCGTCAAACTTTCTTCCATGACTGACGAACCGGCATCACGTTTAACTCATGCAACCACGTTTCAAGCAAACGTTAAAGGCTTGACCTGGTAGTGCATTCGCTTTTCCAGACGACATGTAAAGGGTCGGGAACCTTTACCTGTGAAGGTCACTTCGACGGGAGCTAACAATTTAATGGCGGTTGTTCGCGTACCATCGCAAACACATTTGATTTTCGTTTCCCCGAAACCATTACGTGCAGAAGAGACCACGATGGTAATTACAAGTGGTTCGGAAGCCGCGTACTTGGCACGAACCATGCGACCAGTCCCGTCGCCACGAGGGGCTTTTGGGGGCTTGGCCCCCCAAACAAAGCTCCAAGCCACCCAAATTGAAACATGAAACACTATAAATCAGGTGAGTTTTTGTCAATTTTTAGAGTTTCAAGCCCCCCGCAGAAACGCAAAGCCCCCCTAGTGAAAACTTTCTGGCGACGGTTCTGCATGTGACCCGGGATATTTTATCCTTAGGGGTCAGTGGGAGGAGCAAAACCACCAGTGATCGTGGAACGGAGTGGTGTTTCTCGCTACAGAAAGGATTTTTGATTGGAATAATTTTTCAAAAAATCTATTTTGGACGCACACTTGCAGCTTTGATCAGTCCTCTGCCCTAAAAAATTGTTTTTAGCCGAATACGAACGAACAAACGCTAAAATTTGTTCACATTCGCCTTGAAAACGAAGTGCGGAAAGAACACGTTGAAACTGGAAACAAAACAAGCATGCCGGAAATCTATCAGCGCTAACTACCGAACAATACAGCCGGTGATGAATCTATCAGATATTAGTTATGCGCAAAGCAAATATACGATCTTCGTTCGGCATGTGCAAAAGCACACTGATACTGGCAACCTGTGGATTGGAACCAAAACATGTCTTTCATTGCATGGCATCGGGACGTTCCGTTAAAATATTATCGCGCGCCGTAATGTGGTTTTCAAATTCTTTATGCGTAAAATATCCTTCTTTAATGTTTCAACAACGCTTTGGTGTAGTTTTTTGGTCACTTGCGAAGGTACACCCAAAAATATGTAACAGAAGGATTTAGCCCGCAGCAATGGCATTATTTTTGGTGTTGCTGTGAAAGTCAAATCGTAAAAATAACCGTTGTTTTTTCTCAACGCAATAGAATTTACAGAAAGTCAAAGGGCTGCGCCTCGAAGCGTCGCCAGTTTTTCAAATATCTTTTATAGCAACGCAAATCACCGACTTCAGCGGCAAGAACGACAGTAGCGACATGCGAACCAACGCTAACCGCCGATAGTGAGGCGCGTCGTCAAAACGGAAAGAGTGTGAGGGACCGCGAACAACGTCGCAACGCAAGTCAATAAGGTTGGAATTTATCTCGTTTCTGCTTCCGCTTCTCCTTGCCGTTGGGCGGGGAATCCCCTCTTAGTTGGACGTCAGCGGTGAAGTCGACTTCCCCGTGGGTTGACCTTCCGCTGCTGCCGGAACGGAGACGGGATCCGCGATACGGACCGCTCCGGTTTTTGGCGATCAGCGACCGCCGGGCCGACTGCAGCGCGGCGCCGTACGTGCCCAGGGCCGGCGCCAGAAGACTGGAGCCGCCGAAGGTAGACGCCGAGAGCAGGCTCGGAGGCTGGCCGAGGAGACTGGCGATACCCCCTCCACTGAAGAGGGACCTTCCGGCGGAGGTCTGGGTGCCCGCTCCCGAGTCGAACTGGAAACCGGATGACGACACAGGGGGCTTGTCTTGCGAGGAAAACAACTGAACGCTGCGAACAGTCAAAAGACGCCACTGAATGAAGCGGTAATGTTCACTTAAAAACAGCGCATGCAGAGTAAAAATGGTGGTGGCGCGGAGCTGGGATCATCAAGAGCATGACAGTCGCTTATATAAGTGTCATACTCGCTTTCTGTACCCCTTTCGGAGAGTCACGAGTCCGCGATCGCCCATATCCGGGCGTGCCACGAAGAAGACTAGCTATGACGAGAAATTGTCAAAACTGACATCGACTTTGTTGGAACTTTATCGTACATGGCTAGCCATGCTTTTTTGAAATATGATCGGGAAGCCCGTTCTCGGTTTATCTGTAGGTGCATCGAAGCGCGTTTATTTACTCGTCCCTTGTGCAACGATACCCTCTAAAATCGTTCTGCAAACTAATGCGTAATTGGGAACAGCGGACTGAACGGCATGAATTACGTTCCAGTCATTAGCGGCCAACAACAGGTTTGAGGCCAATGTGTTAACAGACGGAACCATTGCAACGATTTTGTTGAAGCGACTACAGTGAACGACCGCGTTTCTACCAGCTACCTACTGCAACCGACTGTGCACGACTATGTTTCCATGAATTAGGTTTCAGTCATTTGCCTTGGTGTGCTGCGTGAAGAAGACTGAGTTGCAAAGTGTTCTGCGGCCTACAAAGGGTTGGGAACCACTGATCTATACACCGATGTAAAGACTATCTAAGTGCAACTAGCCGCGCATTGCTCTTTGGACATGAGTCCCTACGCCGGCGACAAAGAATTTAATATGCAAATAGTGACGTCAGCATTACGAAAATTATGGTCGTATCAAGGCCGCAGAAGGTAGCTCAAGTCCTTTGTGAGAAATGTACGGATGGTGATAATTTCAAGAACTATGGCAGTTGACAAAGCCAGGTACATCCGAGTTCGCCATCAATAGTGCAAACAAAAGAACAAGCCCAGGCCAACAGTTGCGCGAACAGGCAAACAAGTTAAAATGTGCAATCCCGGATGTAACAATGGAACGGGCGCCAAGATGATATGGTATTGTAAGGTAATCGCAAAGAACGACTAACACTTGTGCAATTGAGCGAGTGCTGCTGAATGCAGGGATGAGGTAAGCTATTGAAGTAACACTTTGCTGAGAGAAATTGTTCTTTGCAAAAGAACAGGGAAAGAACAGGGAACTGAAAGAACTGTTAGGAAGCAGAATAAGGCCGAGTTCCTCTGCGGTTTTGACTACGCTGGGTAAACAGTAACAACGATTTTTCATTTGATCAGCTGGCGCTACAAACGACAAAATCGATAAAACGAGGCAACGTTCCGATAGTTTGCACGGCTCCGCCAGGAGTTACATAGAAACATTTGTCCGTTTTCAGCGGATTTATCGTTTGTTTTTTGGTTTTTTTTGCAAAAAGGCGTCAGCGAAACAAGTTACACGAAATACGGGTAAAACCTTTTGGCTGTAACGATCAATAGTACATACCTTCAATCGATCATGTTGCAAGAATCAAACTTAAGAGGTAAGTGCTATAAGCCAGATATCACCTTATAGTCAGACTTCAAAAAATATGCTGCAAGAAAATTTTCGGGCTGCGAATGTGAATGAAAAAATAAAGGACTTGACACACTCTTTAGGTCGCCAGCATCTCAGCATAGCGGTCTTGAGTAGTACTGAGTTCTCAGTAATACATGAGGCGAGTACTCCACAAGAAAAATGGTGCGAGTGCTCACCAGAAAAATGTAGGCATGTACTTGAAAAAAAATCAAGGGCGCACTCAACAAAAAAATCTAGATGAGCAGTTAACAGGAAAACCTAAACGAGTACTCAACAGAATAAACTTAGGCGAGTAATTAACAGAAAAAATTAGGCGAGTACTTGACAGGAAAAGTTGAGCGACACGCTAAAAGCAATACTGTACCAGAGCTCAAGCACCTGCAAGCAAACACATCACGCTGGAAGTCACTCTTTCGAGAAACTCGTCACAAGTTCTGTTGTGAACTCGCGCGAGTAGCTCGTTTCGCGCGGTTTTGCACGCATGAGTAAATTTTTTAAAAATAAAGCTTTCAGAATAAAACAAAACTTAATTAACGTGTCAAACAACAGCTTTACCAGAAAAAGGGAGAAAGAGTTTTATTGCCACCATCTGGCTTGGAATTGCCATGGCAAACAAGGCAGCTCCTCAAATACAGGCAAGGAGTAGGCTTGGGTTGTTAAAACGAGCGTCTGGTTGATCGGCAGGGTGGGGGTGAAACATACTTGGTGCGGAGGAGGGACAAAGATTAGGTGGATGCCAGGAAAATATGGTAAATCCAAATATGGTACAGGTGGATGCCGGGAAAATATGGTGGATTCTAGGAAAACATGGTAAATCCATCTTCGGATGAAGGTTGAATGCAGTTCTGACGGCTTGGTGAAGCAGGATGGGGTAGTAGTAGGCCTTGAGGTTTGTGTGGTGGATTCGAACGGGAGCGTGGGTTTGGGGGATGGCACAATATCCACAACACTACCTTTTCGTGTTCATTTTCCGATCATCACAGCCACTGTTAAACAGAGTTCTTTGAAGCTCGTTTATGCGGCGACAAGCATCAAGACAGCGTTGGCTTCAGCTGAGCAGAGGGAAGGACGGCTAAAGGCTGCTGCAAATGACTCGACAGCCTGGCAAGTACAAGAGTTCTCGGAGTCAAAGCAATCGTCGGGCTGGGCTGAGATGGCAGACCAGTAAAGCACACGACAGTTCGTTTGATAGAAAAAAATATATATAATTCACACAATTGAAGCGTTTTAAACGCACGAATATTTAAAGTTAGGAAATGTACTGACTGGCCCGAGGAATATTGTGGCCAGTTGTGGTAAAACTGCATTGCACAGCACAAGAGGGAGATAGCAGCAACTGAACGATAAATGATAAACATGCATATAAGCTGCTTAGACGTGTTTTAAACGGACTACTTGCATTGTGAGGCGGGTTGATACAAAGAGCTAGACGAGTGGCGACAAATCCTTGACGCAATTTTGATGTTTTGCTGCAACAGTAAAAAGCAAATCCAAGACGTTTTATCAACTTCCACGTATTGAATTCGTTAATCAACATCTGTTTTTCGTGAAAAAAAATAACAGTATTTTTCGATCTTTATCAATTTATCGGTTTGCCAATGAGTGGCTTTACCAATTGGAACGTTGCGCTACTTTTTCAACGCAGGCGAAATTTACACGCAGCCGGTTTTGTGGAGCGCTTTGGGAATCCACTGAATAGACATTGATCTTTCCGACACGATGACGTCGCGGCAACGCGAAACCTTTTCTCGCAATGACGTGTCAGAACAGCGACGAAGTTCCACGAGAAACGACGAACCTGAGATTTATCAGATATTGGGCCAGGCTGATGGCCTCCGGTGATCCGGCAATCATTATCTTTCGTTCCACGGCAGAATTGTCGACGTCTTTTTTCGCTTCATTTTCTCTTCCTCCTGCTTCGTCTTCGTCGTCCTTCATGTGGCTGATCTTGATTTGAGCGCCGGACAACACTCGTATCTCGTTGATTCTCGAACCGCCCTTCCCGATTATGCACCCGACGAGCTTCAGAAAAGCATTATCAAGATTGACGTCAGCGCCGCGCGACACTTACTGCTGTCTATCGAGCTTCAAACAGCTAATCGTTATTTTAAGCGATGCGCGAGACCTGGAGTGGATTAAATAATTAATGTTTCACGCCTTATTCTTTGAGACAGAGAGACGCCAGTCAAAGCAGGGGTTAGCATGAGCGTTGAGCCAGATCACACCAAACCACAAGAGACGTAAATAAAGTCTCATCTCAGTGCGTCGCGCTATCGCATGGTAGGATATTTCTATCGTTGTGCTGCTTGGGCTGAGATGCGGCAGCGTAAAAGTAATGCAGGAGTGAAACTGAATTTTTGAAATCGTTTTTGTTCAAGGTAGCCACTTCCCCTTTCTCATCTATATCCGTTATCCATGCTCTCTTCTGGCACGTTTAAAATCAAACAAGTCTCGAAGTCATGAAGACGGCCAATACACACAACCCAACCAGGACCTTCATTCATGTCGTGGAGACATTTTTATCATCCTCACTGTTACTTTCCTTGAACACGTCACTAAATTTTCGGCAGCAGCTGATTTACCGTCTCATTTATCTGTTGCTTAGAGTTTACTTTCCTCACGTAATTATGTCACAAGTCAGGGTTTCCAACACAGAGATCAACCGTTTGGCAGTTGCAAAAACAGGTAAAAGTTGGCTCGTTGCATCAGAACGTAAGTATGGCTAGCGCATTGAATAGACCACCATAGGGTCGCTACAGTGTCTCACCTCATTGTTGACTATCAACTCTTGCGTGTTGGGGCTGAGTATGCGAACAGGAAAATTGGCAGTTCCAGATGAAGACGCCAGGCTTTCATTGGAACCGCCGGAAGGTGAATGTAAAGCGCTTCTTCCTGCGTCTCCAAACAGACCAACCGCCGGGACCTTTTCTCTGCTTCTTCCCCTCGAATGTGGAAACGAAACCTGGGGAAGAATAGATGCACTTCGTGGACGCAAAAACATTTTGTAAAGTATTATTCCGTAACTTCGCTTAGGATACTTGAAAGAGTCGTAATGAGGTGAAAGCCAAGAAAGCCGTAAAAACTAGAATACTGCCCCCCATACATGATAAACAAATCTGAACCTTTTCAATGTATAAAGGCTAATACAGTCATTATTTATTAGTTGTGAGCATTAAGGTATTTGCGCAAAATTAAAAACTTTAAATTACAAGATCTCTAATTAAGAAGAGGAAGCGACGATTAAACGCCGTATTCATTGCAAAATAAAGTTCAAGGCAGCCCTCGCTCTCAACGTATCGGTTTCAGACAGTGATAAAGGCTTCGCCCTATTTACTTAAATATGATTGAATAAGCCTATCCCCTCACTAAGAAAAAAGCTAATCTTTAAAATAAACCACTCTGTGAGATAGGTCTCGCATAACGCAATGTGACGAAACAACAGATATGCTACCGCAGGGGTTGGCAAACACCCGTGAAGAAATTGTCACCGGACCGTGCGGAACCAAGGCCAAATTGGTCCAAAAGTGACTGGAACGACTGACATAAGGAACACACTGCAGGTGCCATTGACTACCACAATCCGTTCAGGTCGGAGCAGCTTATTGCCACAAAACAAGCCCAGATTTCTCACTGAATCAGTGTCATGATGACTTACGAGTTGTGGGAAATGTACATGCGCCAAACATTCATTATTTTATTGAAGGCTGGTCCGCAAAATAATGCCAGGCTGAAACCGGTCCGCAGTGCGAAAAAGGTTGTTGCCGACCCCTGCGCTACCGTTAATAAAACGAATGAACGCTCGGTCATCAACTGCACAACAACATTGCAATTTTAGAAAAACGACAGCAAAGCATATCGTAGCTAAGTATCATTAGTACGGCTGACGTACATCAGCTGCTGGGAGAGCGTACTGTCCTTGCAAGAGATATGCTTGTCCTTCGTGAAATATGACTGGAGTCGCACCACCTTGAGGCTTGTATGGGACAGTGGCAGTTTTGGCAGGAAACTGAAATATACATTCAAAAAAACTTCTTTTACATCTTGTTCATCATTCACTTGATAACAGAAAGCAAGAGCAGATTTTTCCAGAGCATGCTTTCTGTGGTTCACGGGTGTGAAAATTTAGAAATGTAACAAATCATCAAAATGCGCCGCGAGCAACGGAACTGGTATTTCCAACTACTTTCCTTTCCGTGGAGCAGACACGTAAATTTCCCAAACATTTTTCAGAGCTTATCACAAGTAAACAAAGTGTCATCATTTGGCTTGCTTACCTGAATCATGACATCGCATAGCATGTTAATGCAGTGGATAATTGTAGTGGGAGCTCCGCTTAGAGTTACAGTGCGTTCGGAAGAGTTTGGAAGCATTTCAGACTGCACTTGAATGGAACATCCGGTGGTCTGCATTAAGGGGGCTTTGGTAAACAGCTGCTTGGTATATGATTATGCAGGTAACATACTGACAATCACTCTGTAGTACATACAAGATACACTTTATGAATACAAGCACTACACTAATTACCAAAGAGAAAATAATCGCAGAAACGAATTTGAAGCAGCAGGCTCAACGCAGTGAAGCATACTTTGGTATGTGGGGGTAGCACGTAGCATCAAACCCATCATAATAAGTAAGTCTGAATGCTCAACCACATAGTGACTAGTATTAATAGTGAAGTGCTATTTGTAGGACAATGTTAATTTTGAAAATTGCACGAAGTCGTTACTTATTGCTGAAAACGACGCACAAACAGAAAAGTTGAACGTAAGGAGGCACTCAAACTTTGTTACTGACATCTCGTATTTCCTTTATCTTGCTTCCACCTTTTCCGATGATGGAACCGCACTGACTAGCAGGTACTATTAATCGAATAGTGACTGGAACTTTGTTCGATGCAGCACTAGACAGACCTGCATTGATATCCTGTAAAACAGAAATGCCATAGTTTTACAACTCGTTTGAAGTAAAATATCATTTGTACACACTGGTCGACAAAAATATAGTACCTGTAAAAGCATTGGTTCTTAACTTGGGGCACGCCTCCCCCAAATAAATTTCCAGGGGGGCATGAGCCCTTATGTGCTTTACAATATGCAAAGTTTTTGAACGGGAAAGAGTTCCGTCCAATTTACTAAATGCAAAGGCGGGGAGAAGCTTGGAACAATGGACAATTATTTAAATGAGAAATGGCTGACATAAGGTCAAAAACCACTGGTATGAAGGGAGAAATTCACTATATACTGTGAAAAGATACTGCCATACTTCTTACCTTGTGCATTTTTTCAGTTATGAGATGCACAGCTTTTTTAATTTGAGACTGGGACCCAGTAATGGTGACAATTCTTTCAGGTGAGGCTTGCGCAGCAGATATGGTAATCTTTGCTCCACTTTCTTCTCTGAAGCTAGTTACATTTGCACCACCCTTAAAAATACATCAACATCATGCAATCTGTGTTTGAGTCGGTAGATTGACACTAGCATCTGAACAAACGCCCTTCTTAAAAATATTAAAACATACTTGCACAAGTACGAACAGAAAAACCTACGTCTAACAACAATTTTGACAAACATCCCATATGTGTTTCATGTTAAATGCCTACAAGTCAACTTCACTAAAACAAAACATTTTATAGCTTGATGACCATGAAAAAAATGAGCAATACATAAAATGTCAGCTTTATAGAAGACAGCAAAGCAAGGCTTGCAACAGTCTTATTGTTCAGTCAATACCACGCAGAGAGGTATATATTTGATGTAATCAATTCGATGAAAACATTGCCATGAGAAAGCATTGGACCAGTGGTTCTCAAAGTTTTTTTTCATATTACTCCCTTACAAACCCAAACTCTGTCAATTCCTCCCCAACGAACATCACAAATGATAATTGCAAAAATTTCACACTACCTACTGTGAAGAAGCAACATATAATTATGAACCAAACAGACTCTTTTATAATATCAGTCACTACAGTTAAAGCAGCTTGTACCTGCAGCTAGAAGATATTGGTGAAAATTTGTCTGAGCAATTACTTTCAAAATAGGTGAATTTTAATGTTTTTCCTTGACCCATAATGAAAGCATTGGCATGTCTAACACTGCAGAAATATCAGTATTTATCCATGGTGTAACAAAAGATCTGGTCATGGAGATCTTCTTGGACTCATTTCTCTTTGTGGCACTACACATGGTTTAGATGTTTATAAGTGTTGGAAATGCTTTACAATAGTTTCTGACTTAACACTAAGTTCATAATTAAGTCACTGAGAAACAAATTTATTTTCTAACACCCAAATTTTTTTCATTGCTACAAAAATTATGGATTTTTTTTAAAAACTGCATGAATATTGCATGGGTACAAAGTTTTTGTAAAAAAAATTTGATCCCCCCCATTTTTTAAAACTTCACAAATTTGTTACAAAGGTGCACAAAGTTGGTAAATTCAGGAAACCTCTTTACTTGCAGTCAGGTCTGTAAGCCAAGTTTTAGAGATGGAGGGAAAAATACATTTTTAGGGGGAAAGAGTTTTGTTTTTATTTCATTAACACCTTTGCTGCCAGGATAATTCAAGCAGTTCACATGTAAATCAAGCTGTTTGCACGTGCTTTGCGTAGCATAACTCTGGCACCAAATGTGCTAAAGAGCTGTTCAATCCCTCAAGACTCGGCAAGTCTTCGAGTCCGCAATGAAAAAAAAATTTTGGTTTTGGGTTTCGGATTTTTTGTGAGTGACATCATAAGTGGAGTACTTTTAGGCTTCTTTGACCCACTTCATCTGGCCCTGGGCCCAAACCATTAGATGGTAGTATTTTGCTTAAGTTTTTATTGGAAGCTAGGCTAAAATCCAAGTCTTTTGATACTTTGGATGGCTTGCTGGTGTTAATTGAATAATCCCATAATTCGACAATAATTAATTAATTTGTTTATTTTAGATCATAACTAGAAACGCCAGAAAGTCAAAGGCTCAAAAGACTCGGCTTTAGCCTAGTTTCCAATGAAAACTTAGCAAAATACTTCTGTCTAGCAGTTGGGCCCAAGGTCAGGTAACATGAGCCAAAATGACCAAAAACCTACCTCGCTTAATGACACCATTCACAAAAAGCCCGAAACCCAAAATTGAAACTTGTTTTTTCATTACAGACTCAAAAACTTGCCGAGTGTTTTGAGGGTTGAACAGCTTTCTAGCGCAATCAGCGGAGGCGCTATGGCATTGCTGAGACAGGTGAAACTGTTTGATTTTAGGCTGATTTTAAAGTACGTACCAATACCCTGGTAGCTAACATGTTCAGCACAAATTTGGAAGGCACAAAAAATTAGGGGAACACTGACCCCAAATGCCTTCTTGTGGCTAAGGGCCTGTCTGTAATAAAGTCATTTTGTACAAAAGAATGTAAAACCAGTTCAACTACAGAAGTAAAACTTCACTATCTAATGCATAGTTTTATACGTCAAATGTTATGTAAAACACAGGGCTGTACTGAACTCAACATGACCAATGCAATCAGACTGCACAGTCACCTAAATGACCACATGCACAAATTTGTTGTTTGCCTACACTAATGACCTATATCAGAAACTAAGTCCATGAAGCTTGATACTCATATTTAAACACTGGACTAAGTAGCAACTCAAAAAAAATTACCAAATTTCAAGTCGCTTCCTAACCCTGCTGCAGCATACAACACACCCCAAAAACACCCCTCACTGCCTACATGGCAGACCTCAGGTAAGAGGAACTCAAGCGTGTCTTGAATTAACACTTGACAAAATTTCCAATAGAAACGCTCAAGTCTGAAACATAACAAATCTGTTGATATGGTTGGTAGAGCAAATACTGGTTTCATTGACCATCGAAATAAACCAGTGCTAGAAAACATGCAAATTTCCTAGTAATAACTTTGATTTCACACAAAGTGTTGTGGAGTTTTGTTAAACTTACTTTCCACTATTATAAAAGTTTTGCATATAAGTTGCACCTTTGAAGTTGCTGTCTTTCTGAAGAAAAGGTATATATTAACATTTGAGGACTGATACATCAGCCTTCATAAAGCTTTTATCCACCTCCCTTGTTTTTCATTTCAAGCTGCTTTTTTGCCAGCACTGATGTATGAAACACCCTGCAGTCTTTGAAGGTAAAAAGCAGACTAAGGACAAGGAGTGATCAAGACAACCAATTCCACTGCTACACATAACACAGTAGCAGGCAACAGAAATAGAATGAAACACAGTATATATATGTCATGGTAGCACTAACAAGTAAAGACTGATGTCACTTAATAATGAGTTCTCAAGCAATGCATCATGGTGCTGCAATCTTCGCAAAAAGAAGAGCGGGTTTATCAGCACAATACTAAATGCTAGCTGGCATTTGATGTCAAAGCGATAACATTGCATTTTAAAACACAACAAACATATATCAACTTGTTTTGCAATCACAAGTAAGCAATCACTTGTGACTATACTGCTTTACTATAAACTGAGCTTACATCCTATCCATGTAAAGTCAACTTTACGCAAGTGATGCGACAGGTTGTTCATGAGAGCAAAAAACAGTGTTCCGAAACATTCAGTTACTTTTGGATGACAACTCAGAACTAAAATTTTTTCAATGTCATGACAGTGTAGGCCAATTTTTTAAGTTGGTTTGAAACAAACGTATACAAAGAAGCAGTTTCAATCAATTGTGAATAATTTGTATTCAAAACAAGCTTTTTATGTGTTAATGAATCTTTTAGTTCTTTGTGAAAACACAATTTCAATAACAGAGTTAATGAAAATAGTTCACCAAACTTTGGCATGTGGCACAAGTCTAAGTTTCAAAATAAAAATTGGCCTGTAAGCAAGTTGGACAACCTTTCATGAGGTGGACATTCGCCAGTGGTATGTGCCAAAGTAGAAGTGTCCAGGCTATATACCATAGCATGCAAATGAAAATGTGGCTTTTTTACTGTTGAGTTTAGCAGACCATTGGAACGACTCCCAGGTCAGGAAGGTTGTTCAATGTTCAATGGTGCAAGGTGGGGACATCCATCCACAGGTCACACTTTGCATCATTATTGGTTGAACTAATGAGGTAGGTGTGTACATAACACCAAGCAGGAGCACAATACTCTGTTCTTAAGACAAGGGATAATCTGGCTGTGCATAGCATCGGTGTTCCTGCTCCCATACAACAAGCTCTTTCAGAGTGACGCGGCATGTTAATTTGTTTGCAAAGTGACTCAAGGTGTCGGTGGCATGTGAGCAGGCTTTCCAAAGTAATCCCAAGATATTTGATCTCAGAGCAAAATGGCAGAGGTTTACCATTGAGGCATTCTTCAAGCTCATGCCTGGCTTCTTTGTGGTAAAAGACAACTGACACTGTTTTAGTTATGCTGAGCTTTAATTTCCTGGTCTGAAGATATGGTCACCACATCTTTGGACAGAACCCCATTTATTGACTGCCAGTTTCCATCAGCGATCAGCATGTACAATAGCCAAGGTCATCGGTATGTGCATACTTCTTGGAAACAGTGGTTGGCAAGTCACAAATGTAGACATTGAAAAGTGTGCCTTAACTACAGGTCATCCCAGCTGAAAAAATTCAAGGCCTTGTAATCTGCTGCCCTGACCAATACTGGTAGTTAGTGTAAAATAGTGGTTCTTAACAAGTTCCATGATCATGCAGACAATGTTCTTGTCAGACAGCAGTCTCACTAGTTTGTAGACGAGGTTGTGATTGCAAAAACAACTTTTCTACTTGTGTATGCAATGAATAAGCCCAAAAATTTCATCACAAAATGTTAGTCATTACAGGAAGGTCTTGTGTAGTTTGGCACATTCTATTTCATTTATGCTTGTACTGGTGAGAACTTGAACATTTTGTTGAAAAGCAACTGCTGATCATAGCATTACTTTAAAAAGTAGTAATTCATGATTCAGTGATTACCTGCATAGTAGAGTATATTTTGTCTAGCAATGAATCTATATACATTAATAAAACCTCCTACAAAGCAAAGAGTCACACAAAACTAAACAAGTGCATGGAGTACAGTACGTTATCATGAAGGTTTACTTCTCTCATGCATTTTTCACTGACAAAACATTTCACAAGCATAGTCTATCTTTGTTGTGTTTGGATAAACTCTCATTTTCTTAGCAATTCAATTATGTTTTGACCTTCACCTTTTCCAAGCTCTTTTTCCATCAAATTCCTAAATAGATTCACTTAGTTATTGGAACACCCATGCAGAAACTGATTCAGCACAGTTTGGCAAAGAGATTCAGGATTGGATAAAACAACACATGTACTGAGGCCTCTTAGCACAACATATGGACACTATATATGGGACAAACTGCTATCGATTACTGCTTCTACATAAACGTTGTCTTTACACTTACACTGCACTTTCAGCATTCATGTCACTTATTGGTGACAGACATTTTTGGCAAACTCATTCCAGCATCACAATATGTGTNTCACTTTCTTAGAAATTCTGTGAGCATCATTTNTATAGTGTTAACTGCGCTTTCATACAAGCAGTCTTTGGTGCATGCCTTCATGCACCACGTACCTGTTGCACGCCAGATGCTGTCTGCAACCACTGTTAGGATAATACGCATTGTGTTTGCATGTTGCTGTTAACATTTAAGCAATCTGTGGTTGTATGTTCTTGATTGTAACATTAACAAACATGCAATTCATAAGGTAGTGCTTTTTGTTGTTGTTCCTCTCATCTGTTTCATATTTTCAGCTAAACAGACCTTTAATTTTAGCTTGTGTCGCACTGCAATGCTGAGTAAACCCCATTTACACTAAAAAGACTTGTTACCATAAAAATTTAGTGACAACTTTAACATAGATGNTTAATAGAACAGTCTTCAACAACTCAANAGGTGAAAAATAACTAGTTAGATTCTACCAAAATTATATATAATTCAACAAAACTGTAAATATATGATTCTGTTAACCCATTAGCGCCCATGGTCCTTTTTTAAGCACCAGGTCATTTTTAATGAATTTCTCCGCGTTTTCAAGTTTGGTTTGTGATGATTATCCTAGGTTAAAATATATTTCAAAGTTTTAGATAATTTGGGAAAAAATTGGAAGCACTGGATCATTTTATAGCAGCGAAAGTTTGCTTGTCAATGATCTGCAACATTTGGTAAGTTCAAAAGAATCGTTTTGATTGGCAAAAGTNGCAAAATATGATTATTTTTGGTTTTATTGTTGGGTAATGTCTCTAGTTTCATATTTTTATAATGTTTCTTGCAAATTCGTCGACAGTTTACTTCTGGGGTAGCTTGGGGTTTGGTCCTTTTTTTAGGATCATGGGTGGGCATACAGATGACCATGGGCATACAGACTTGATCTTTAGCTTGATATGCATAGTGGTGATCTCATCCTCATTANGTGTGAGTTCTGAGTGCTNGGGAGAAAGTAAGAATGATTTTTGGTTCTTAAATTAAAANTTTTNGAATAGTTATATCTTTTTCCTGTTATGGACANCACTTACGAACTTATTTCTTNACTAGGCTAGGTGTAATCTATTGTTTGGTAACATGTGAGTAGTCATATGTTGTATGTTANAGCTCATAGTAGCCTGTTATGAATGAACATGNTGACTTCNTTTCACTCATAAGGGTAGTGAATGTGGATAGCCTATTCAATGTTTCTTGGGTGCAGTGTATGAATGCCCACGTCTCCTTTTATCAGTCATAATCCTGCGTAGTTGCAGTAATACGTTTGCATTATCAACTTTACTTTGCATATACTTTTATATTGTAATCACTGTTTACTTTGCTTGATGCTATTATGAATGAGTACACTCCCATTAGAAGATCCTATACATTGCAAGACGCTATAGGCTTCATTCAAGAAAATCCTCTACCATAAAATAAGGAACACATTGATGTGATCGAAACACCTCCCACACCAGATGACCAAACGGATGTCAAAGATTTTGATGATGATGTGATAGGTGGTGAGGATTTATATCCCACATTCCTCCCTGCTGAAGTTCCTGGCCCGTTTGAACTTCACCAGTACACTTATGAAGAGAAACTTGTTAGTGATGCACTACCAAAAAAGAAAAAGAAAATGCAAAAGGTGAGTTGGAAGATAAAGTACCCAGTTTATACTAAACTTCTCCCAGGATTGGATGGTGCAGATCAGAGGAAACAGAAAATCAAAGATATTTTGCATGACAAAAACCCTGTGGAAATATTTGAATTGTTTTTCACCTATGTTTTTCACCCTTTTCAACGATCATCAGATCTACATTGACAATTTTTTTACCAGCTATGACCTTCTGTCTCATATATGGTCTCTTGACATGAGGGTAACAGGAACTGGTAAGTCAAACAAGACAGGAAAATGCCCTCAGAAGGAAGACAAAGCAATGAAAAAGAAACACGTCGCATGTGGTGACATGGACTATAGATTTCATGATGAAGAGAAGATTTTGTTCATAAAGTGGAATGATACCATCCTGGTCACTGTAGAGACAAACTACCAAAGTGTTGAGCCAATTGCAACTGCCAAAAGGTGGTCAGCGTCTTTGAAACAAAAAATTTCAAGCCCCCAGCCACATTTTATGGCAAAGTACAATAAATTTATGGGTGGGGTTGACCATCTTGACTGGCTGGTACAAAAATACCGCATTCGTATAAGATCGAAAAAATGGCACTTCAATCTTTTCACCAATTGCTTGGGTGTTGCATTGGTAAATGCTTGGATCTTGCATTCAATGGTCACAAGAAAACAATGACACTGTTGAGCTTCAGGTGCTATGTCACCAAAAGCTTCAGTCGGCTTCTGACCCAAAATTTGCTGGTCGTACAAAAATTTTGTTTTCCAACATAATGATGGCAACAGGACCATCTCCAACAGGCCATATTCTAGAAAGAACTGTAGGTGACAAGCAAAGTAAGCGCACGGCTTGCAAAAAGAGAGCAGAAAGTGTGACGTTGGTCTGCACAAGGGCAAATGTTATGAAAATTGGCATAGTCGATAAATGCTTGAGGAATTTGCTTTGCTTGTTTGCTGTTTTGTTTGTTCATTGTTGCTTTAGCCAATTTCGAAACTGCTGATTGAATTACACTTTTTATTGATTAATTTTACAATACACATGCTATATTGATGCAGATCTGCAGCAGGAACAGTGGAAGAGAATTAATAAAAAAATCTAACAAAAGTGCTTCAAGTGCCCGTGGTCCTAAAAAACAGACCCAAACTTGTGACCCAATTTTTTCACCCTAATTTGATCCAGAATTTTTTTATCATAGCCTTTTATTAGCCAATATTTACCAAGGAATTATGCAAAAATAAACAAAAAAAAATTGGGGCACTAACATAGCTGAAAATCATATTCATTTTCAATTGAGTGAAAATAAGCCAATTCTCAACAGACTATATCGGTTGTTACTTAGTCTTTCTGGGTTTCCTTTTTGTCACATCACTTTTATCAATGCAATGCAATGGTTCACAAATCGTTTTTAGTGACACAGTCAGAATAATCTAAATGACTTAGAAAACTTCATAATAAAAAATGCTTATATACAGAAGTCGAAATACTTCGTACAAAATGCTTTGTGTTCAAAATCAATGGCTACAAAGATAAATTTATATTATATACTAAATTCTATTGCTACATTAGCTGTAAGGTTTTCAGTATAAAACAAAAAATCATTTCTATAGAGTTATTACAATATTTTTGGTTCCGGCTAGATTTTTGGCCTCATAAGTTTATTTCTGGCCAATTCTGATGCAACAACTGCA
>JGI24021J15306_10000490_pt1 | contig 30256 bp, 15 predicted proteins | sample Ectturendosymbi1_FD_15306 | JGI IMG/M metagenome (IMG submission 15306) | reverse complement strand
TTTTTATTTACGCGTTGTGTGTCTTTTATGTTGCGTTTTGTTTACGTTTGTTTACTCTTGTTTATGTGCCTTTTGTTTTGTGTCTATTGCGTTATTACGGGCTTGATTCGATGACCTTGCGGTCCCTCGCCCCAATAAATAAATACCTAGGTGACCTCGGCAGCTTTTTCATTTTATTGATGATGTAGTTCGTCAATTAGATTTCCTAGGATGAAAATGTAATAAGTAGAACAAAATAGCCTACGTGACCTACACCGGATGACTGGTGAATCAATGCAAGAAGCGTAAGTCAAGTGTTCTAATTAGATTCAATTTTTGGTTGGGCTGCACCTAGGGACGCCGGAACAGCGGTAGGGCAGGGGCAGTAAAAGTGTTGAGGGCAACGCAAACTTATAAAAAACAAAATATCTTTACCAATTATGCTTGTTCCTGTTCAACGATACTGACCTTAAAAAATAATACCAGAAATTATAGAAAACCATTCTGAATTGTCTGGGTCTGCGCACAACTGCAATAAATTTGTTTCAATTCCAACTTGATAAACCATGAAAATACCTATGATACGATTATAAAACGCACCTCCGTTCTCGTTACCCTCCTCATGAAAGGGCAGGGGGCAATGCCCCGGCATTCACCCAGGGGCGGATCCAGCCAGTACGATTAAGGGTGATTTCAATAATATTTGGAAGTCAAATCTCATTACGTGTTCACTACTGTAAGAGAGATGAAGTATACTTCATGACACTGCTGTGACAAAACAATGGACGACACAATGGCCTTACATCGCGAATACTATTTTCCGAATTGTACAATATCATAGCGAATAGAGTTATTTTCGTAGGCTTTTTGGGGGCAATCGCCCCGATAGTCTCCCCTGGAGCCGCGCCTACATGCACCCACTCTCCTGCATCCCTGGCTGAACCAATACACAGTGCCGTATCGTGGTCATATTGGTACTGGGTGCGCGCTTCTGTGACGTCCCACTATGACACCATAATCACGTTCCCCAGTAAAATTTTGCCGAAGTTTATTGACACGTAATGCATATTATTCTCAAGGCACTCTCCTTACTCGTTGTTGCACAATTATATATGCCATTATATTACATATAAACTATCAGCACTCCAAGTCAGGATACCCGAGCAAAATACACTATAAATTCTACGACGGAACAAGGGCAAAAATATTAGGCTGCACACTAAAACAGGTAGTAGGCTAAAACACAGACACAGCTCTTCGTTAGCGCAGTTCCCAGCTGCAAAATATCAGGCTGGGAGTAAAACTCACTCAGCCCTACGACAGAACAAGGCCTGCCAGTTCACAACTGCAAAAACTTCAGGCTGCGCGAATGTCTAGCTGAATACGAGCAGTGTGGCCACTGGGGTCAGTCCCGTTGACATCAGATTGTTGCCTTTTTCAACATCAGATAAGATCAGATTTCACATTACAATTTATTATAAGCTAAATTCTTCTATAAACAGTGCCTAACAAGCGCTATGCCCCACATTTAATCCGAAACAGAGCGAAGTATCGTCACAGAGCGAAGCATCGTAGAGTAATCGCTCACACTTAACGTACGTTTTATTCTCACGTAGCGCAGTGATGAGAACGTCTTCAGTTTGGTATGATAAACAAACACGCATGACGGGGAGAAATTGATGAAAGAAACTTAAAAATATCATGAATCTAACTTAATTCCATCCTAAAATTAAAGGAAACGTGTAAAACAAAAACAACAGATCAGTCAACGTCGGACTTGTAGCCAAAACATCAGATATCAGAAATTTGTCTGAAAACATCAGATCTGATGTGGAAACATCAGAATTGCCAACACGGAATACAGTGGTGTAGCAGGGATGCAAGTGCACACCCCAAACTTTTATATAAGGTGAAAATACGGGAAAGTCCCCTAAAATCCGGGCACAATCTAAATGTGTGAAAACCTTCGCGAAATCACTTTATGTGGTTTGATTTCACAAAAATGGCGCCTGACATCAAAGTGCAGACATTTATCGTTTTCTTGGAGGTCATGTTTTTTAGTAATTTTCGGGCAAGATAGGCGAAATTTGGGCAAGTTTTGGGAGAAATTTTGGCAAAATCGTGCTTGAAGTATTCTGATTTGAAAAAATACGCCCAAAATGAAATGCAGTCGTTCTTTGGGGTCATTATCTTTGGAGTTTTCACGGGCAAGTTTGGGAAATTTAGGAAAAATCCTTTGCACACCCAAAAAATTGCCTGCTGCTACACCTACGACTGCATACGAGCAGTCGAGCGCAGAAGGTTGTGCAACTGGAATGGCACACATCCAGGGTTGCCAAATGAAACTTTACTAAACTACAAAAGAACTGAGAATACGCATAATCTAGGTGAGAAAACTTCAAATATTTTATTTTGTGCCTGTTGAATACTGTTGCAACCTCTACGGTGGTGTTGCGTTGATTGTGTGATTCACCACGAACTGGATGTGCGTGAAGAATAACACCATTATATATGTACCGCGAGCAAGCAATAGTAAGAGAGATTGCGAATATGATCTCTATTGTTGCTTGCTGCCACGGTGCGAAGCTTTGCGCACATACAGCTCGGGATATCAAACTACTGCAACAATACAAACTACTGGGGCAACAACAGAGATACGGACTTGTTTGAGCTGTTATGCTCAATCCGGCTGAACTGCCAATTACTGCCAAAGCTCCAATGCGTCCTGGTAGATGCTGATGCTCTTATTACAAGCAAAGGTGTGCGGTAGAGATGACATGGTCCGCCCATGGGCCGTTGCAATGGCGGTTAACGGCACGTTTTCAGGGGCCAGCTAACCGCCCAAACACGTTTATATTTTAGTGGATACCGCTGCAGTCCGTTAACTTCTTTGAAGCACCTACTTGAATGTTGAAGACAATTCTTTTCTGTGACGTCAGTTGTCGTTAGCATCGCCCTCTAGTGGAATTTGTGTCGGACCTTTGAAGTTCATCGGAGCTCTGTGAGCGAATAACGCAATGTATACTGAGTGTGTGCTGGTTGTGCTGAGGACTGAACGATCTATGGTGATGCAGTCAGGTAGTGTTCGTTTATAGTGTACGAAGGACAGGTCATACGCATTTAGGAAGCTACTAGGTTTTCTGAAACCGAATCACTGAGAGTAGAATATAGACTAGTTCGCATCCATTTCCTGCATAATTCATCCTTGGGTATAGGACGAGCTATATAAAACAGCGGAGTACAATCAGTGCAAGTGCTGCAAGAAAACTACGAGACCCAGATTTTTTAAAATATATTTTGCTTCTAAGTATGTTTTTACTTGCTTTCACCTGCTACACTGATTTGTTTGGTTACAGCACAAAAATATGTAAATGTTTAATTTCATGATGAGTTTGTACTGCAGCAAAAATTAGAAGCGATGATTGGTGATGGAAAAAATGTTTGTCGTGCTATTTGTCATCATCCAAACTTTATAAATGATCCGTTGCTTTGTGTACACAGGAGGCAAAATAACTCCAGCAGTGTCTATTTTGCCTCACGAAGAAATTAGGCAAAATAGACACTACCACCTCATGGGGTGGGCTGGGTATGGGCCAGCATTTAGGTAAGAATTAAGGGTACAAGTTGGGTTACGTGTTTTTCGTCATGAATATGGGTCGGTCTAGGTCATAAAAAATGTGAGCTCTTGACATCTCCAGTGTGCGGTCTATCAGCACACACCCAGGTTTGCCACATCAAAAAACGAAGCGGAAAATAGTGATGCATGAAAAGGTCAGGCAAATCAAGCAAGTTGAAATGGGATAGTTTTGAAAATAGGCTCAGAAAATTAATGACACGTCCATAATTATCTTCGAAGCTTTTTTGTGATTTTCCCATCATTGCACGATCTGGAAAAAGTCACGTCACGATCAGATTGACTGGGTGTGAGCCGCACACCTAGCACACCGGGAGTATACGCCCCGGCCAATAAGTTGCAAATAAGATTAAAGTTGTGGCGTTTACGAGAATGAAACTAATAGAAAGCTTGACGCGCAGCAATAGCAGCACCCTTGTGACGTTGCGCCACCGACTGCATCCCAGAAGATGTCAGATTAATTACATTACATGTATTTGTGAAGTGGATGGTGCATGCACAGCCTGTCGTAACGAACGAACAGCATAAATATTTTCTACTTCTTAGATTTTGTTTAATGATTTAACACCACTAAACATAAAGAAATCAAGATGTGCAGTGTTTCTGATGTTCAAAAGTGAGACAAGCGATTATTTCAAGAAAATTTGCTCTAATATTGCCAGTTACGTTGTCCCAAGTGAGATTATCAAGGCAAATTTTCAGACATTTTGTTTCATCATATGATTTTGAGGTCACCAACCATATATTGAAGAAAGTGAAGCTAAGTTAAGGAGAGTCGATTGGACATTAAAATTATATTCTGCGTGTTACACTAACTTTGTAAAAAATGCAGCAAAATTTCAAATAATATATAAACTAGACACTTTGGCTGTTTTGAATCCAACACTTTACTAAAATTGGAGATTTCTCTCCACTCAGACTAACTCCAACTTTCAGACCAGAAGTAGCGGATTTGAAAAGTATTTTGATTGTAGTGGTTAAAGTTGCGATTACTTAGCCCAAGGAATATCCGGTTTTATATGAATTAACCATTTTCGATTTCATTGGGTGAACGGATCGCAGAGGGAGAAATATAGCTTGAAGAATGTCCGCTAGGTCATTACCAACTTGGTCTCGGGTGTTTCTGTGTACAGTAACGAACAAATGGTAGACTCATTCTACGGCCTCAGTTTCACTAAAGAGCAAAGTTTATGCCACAGTGCCTTACAGAATGTGAAATTCGCTTGAATTGATCATTTAGGATAGCAATAAAAACTTCGTATGAAATCACATTCTTGCTATTTCTGCTTAAAACTTGGCGTGTTTCAGAAAAGGTTGCTGGTGAAAAAGGTCAAGCAGCAATTTATTTTCTTCCTACGAAAATATATGTAATGCTCAGCAAACCTATACTGCTTACCTGAAAGTTACTAAGAACCATTGTTCCAAACCCCATTAGGCGCCGTTTTTCCAATTTTGGATCATGTTATGTGGAACTATGCAACTTACTTACAAAGACATTAGAGTTTTTTTCCTAAAGCAGATTGTCTCATGACATAAGCTGCTTCTCAAAACAGTCCAGTGATGTAAGTATTTTGAGTATGCCGTCACTATGTCATTTTGAGTTGTTTATGTCCTGACTTTGACACAACCCCAAAACTGCAGTAGTAAATCAACAGCAATGAAACTCCTATAGTATTTTTATCAAAGGTTTCGCCAAAAGCACTGACCAATTCTCTTATGCAGACCTATTCATTATCTCACGTTGCCACTATATGTTTCTTCTTTTGTGTGTTCCATCTTTGAAACAACGGCGGGAAGAGAAGCACACTTTTTGGTTAGGCTAAGATGGGAAATCTTCCTCTGGAAGTTGTGTTTGTAAGACGTTTGGAACAAGATGGTTACTGAATAATGGAGATGAGCTGTACCAGTTAGTCAGACGAAGACATTGAACATCATGTTTGTTTGTTAGTTCATAATTTATAAGAATAAATGTCATAATCGACTGTGAAGTCATACAAGTGGAATGCATAATGCATTTTTGAATATAGGTTGCTATTTGCTATTTATGCAGCAGAAGCAGGTGCAAGTGCCTAGCACTAGTGCCATGCCTAGTGATTTTTCACTAGATCTCGTGATTTTTGACTGATCTAGTTATTTTTCACTGCAATCTAGTGGTTTTTGCAAAGCATGTGTTTGAAGACTATTGTTGTCTTTTTCTAACTTTTCAGCCCTTTTTAACGCGTAAACAATTGAATACATTTATCGTTGTTTTAAATGTTTGCACCAACAGAAGGAACAAGTGTTTCTAATTTGAGTTTCTTATTGTTTTCACTTCCGTGTTGTTTATTGCTGAGATTTTGGCCATGAAGACATTTTCATTTCTTTGCAGGACACTGCAGTAGAAAATATTGATTGAATGTTGATTGGTTTGCAATATTCCGTGAGTGGTGTCGTTTTCAGCACTTGAAAAAGTGTGAAGATTGTTGGTATGACATTTTCCAGGTTTTGGCATGATCTATTTTAACAAACTTAGAATTGATGTAAACGTTTTTGGGCGATAAGTAAATAACTAAACCATTTCAAGCAAAACCGCGAACTTCGACGCAGAAATTTTAAATCTGGTGATTTTCACAAAAAGTTCACAAACTTTTAAAATATGCAGATTAAATTTAATCCTGCACTGCTCCGAACTCAAAATTTTCTAAAAATGTGGCAGAGTATTAATGGATTGATTGATCAAAGGACACCAAAGGTTTAAAAGTGTTCTACTAAGTTTAGGCAATGTGGTGCACTCGGATAATGATTAAGAGAGTTTGTACGCCTTTTGCTGCACACAGAAGGTGACTGTCAAAGGGTGTCATAGATACAGTATCTTGGCTGTCACAGTCCACAGATATCTTCACGAAATTCAATGAAGTTAATTTGCAATTTCAGGAGAATGGTGTTAACCTCATTAAAGCCAAATCAGCAATCTTCACCTTCTTGTCCAAGTTTAACGCTCTTCAAACGAAATCGCGCCCTTCATGAACTTTAATAGTTTCCAAATCATAGACTCTAACAGTTTCCAACTGCTAAATGAGTTAATTTGCTAAATTAAGTTTTATAGTGAAATGCACCTTTGCACTCATTCTTATTTTAATCATTTTCAAACATGCCAAATATAAAATACGAAAAAATTGTGTTGATATGTGTGCTAGGGATGGTAGGGGGGGCGATAAAATTTGTTTGTCAGAAAAGGGGGCGCTAGCCAAAAAAAGATTGAGAAACACTGGCTTAGAGCATGTATGTGTATAAGGTTATTGGTTTGACATATCTGCTCTGCTTTAATTTAGCTATAACGGAAGTGATGTTAACATTTTGTACTATCAGGTGTAAGCCGTAGAAGACAGTAATTTGACTGTATCTTCCTTTGGCAGCAAGCAAGGAGATGATATAAATGTTGTTATTTTTCCTCCAAATGATGATGGCAGTATTAGTGATGAATAGCTAATTGACGATAGCAAGCTAGTTCCTGCTACACCAGCGTTTGTAGCAGAAGTCAAAGGCCAAACAAACACAGTTGAAAACACATAGACTTTGGAAGATCTTTCGATGGAACAAAGAAATCCACCTCTGCACCCGTGTTGAGACACACTTTTACATATTTTGATCTGCTGCCAACCACAGAACTAGAGTATTTGAAGAAAAAAATCCTGACCATGATTCTAAATCATCATACCAACTCTTCGCTATGTATTTTGATGAGGATATGATGAATCTTATTCGTGAACAAAGTGAATTGTACTCCAGTCAAAAGATTAACCAAACTTTACTTTGGATCCTACATCTTTGGAGGTTTCTTGCGGTTTCAATCCTATCTGGATGCCACTCACTTTCACAGGAAAATCTCTACTGTTCAACTTTTGTTGATGCTCAAATGCCAGCTGTGTCTTTTAGTATGTCAAAGCGAAGTTTTCGAGAGACTAAAAAGTGTAGGCATCTTGCTGACAACACAGCTTTACCTCCAGACGATAAAAATGAACAAGTTAAGAAGATTTTTCAATCTTGCATTAGCAAGGTTTCAGCAGTTTGTTTTGTTTTCAAAGTTTGTCAGTGTTGATGAGTAAATGGTTCCATACTTAGTTATCGCAGTGCCAAATTTTTCAGAAAAAAAAGAACCTGTCCGCTTTGCTCACAAGCTTTGGGTTTTGGTTTCCGACAAAGGCTGTACGGTTAGCGGTAAAGTGTTCCAAGCAGGTCCGCAACCGGTCAATTCCCCTCCACGAATTTTCAAAAACATGCTTAGTTTTTAGGCACAACAACGTGTTAGAATAATTTCCCTCAGAAAATAGTAGCAACAACAAGTTACAATCATTCCCCCACCCGAAAATATCAGCTGGTTGCGACCTGATACGAAGGAAAATCGAAAACAACAGAAAAAAGAAAAGCAACATGGCACCCAAGTTGTGTTAGAAGTGCTTGGGTGTGTAAACGAGTCTTTTGTTTGTGCGATCTTTATTTGATAAGTATTTCACATCTCACGAACTCAAACCTTAAAGCGGAATCACCTATATGACGAAGTGATCTACAAAAAATGTCAGGCATCAGTAATCACCTATTTGAGGAAGTGATCCATGAAAAATGTCAAGAATTAGTAAAAAGCGTCATAGTGCACGCGAAGCTCAATACGGCAAATTTGTTTTGTAATATGTCGTGCAGTTGGAGCATAATTACTCAAACATTTTGTTTGTTTGAAATTTCCATAGACTAAAAATGGCGGCACAAAATGTGTGACATCATGACGATAATGTTTTGTATGACAATTCGTGACATATATAGCATGGCATCCACATTATATAGCAATGGAAAAAGATATACTTGTTGTTGCGATCAGAAAGCCTGAGCGGCATGTGCGCAAAGCTCAGAGTTCACATGCCATGATCACTCTATTATTGCTTGTTCGCGCCACATATATGTGGTGTTGTTCTTCGCGCACATCCCGTTCGTGGTGAATCACACATTTAACGCAACGCCAACGGAGTGGTTGCAGCATTAAGTTGCAAAGTTACGGTGTGGCGAACAGCTCATGAATACAATAACAGATTATGAGATTACGAAAAATGTATCCTGATCCCTGCCAATTTTCTATTTGTGGAACATAAAATATATAAAAAGCTGTCGAACTCATGCAATCAAAATATGTTTTGGATTAACCATAAAATATCAAGTAACAAAATGGAAAATGATTCAGCAGCTTTCATGGCCAGAAAATGTTCGGCGCCTAGGGGTTCTGTTCACATGTTTGACTGTAGGCGACGTGGCAGCTGTTGTAAAACAGGTTATGTTTAATTGTGCTCCTGACCTTTTGGTAATTTCCGAGTATTTCAGAATTCTTTCAGAAAATATAGCAATTTGATTTGTTCACTAGAAGGATCTTGTCAAAAATTTCCTGCCTAAGTAATGCAAACCTTTTCTTAAAAATTATACTGTACTTATTTTCATTGTAATCAATGNGAGGTATGATAATATATCTGTATTTTGCTTCTGGTTGCTTTTTTAGTTCATCACTAAAATGGCTTCATTTAACGCCCATTTTTAGTCAACAAACGTTGCAGAAGGTTAATAACCATCATCATTCCTAAAATGACACTCTGAAACTCCACCATCCGCACTAATAGTGTTAAATGAATTTTATGATTCCAATGATTGGAAACTTACATATTAAAAATCACGGCCAATGAAAACGATATCAATGACATATTGCAGACGTTTCGACAACTCCCGTTATAATCACCAGTGCATTACAAATTGAACTGCAGTGATCTTGCTGCTAGTTCTTATGGTCAGTCAGGAAAAAAGCGCGGTGAAAAATTAAAACGCGAAGGGCTGTTTCGCTAGTGACATAGAGGCGTAAATGAAAACGTACATTTTCATGAAAGCATGTGTAGCATTTGATACTGTGTGTACACCTATTTCTGTGACGTTCAGCTCTAAATCTACCAAAATCACATCACGCTGCAGAGTAGGATAATGTGCAACAAATGGTGTGCAACTAACAACATAGCACATATCCATTGGACAATGTTCATGGCGTGGTTTTCAAATTTTTGTTAATTTTTCAAGTACGTTGGCTTATTTGAGAATTGACTGCATGACTGATGATGCCTTTAGTTTTCTTGGATGTATTCAAGGGCATAAGCGTTAAGAATTCAACTACTTCTCGTTTGTTTTTTTCTTCAGAACAACCCATTGCCAGTTACTTCACTGTTTCTTATATTCAATGACGTCTTAGAGAGTCAACTTCTGTTTTCCAATCCAATCGTTCTCCCAAGTGTCGTATCAGTGCTAATGAATAGGGAAACTTCCACTCAAAGGTTTGGCTTGGATACTGGATTTGTGAGCACCACAAATTTTGATAACTTAACTAATGGAACTGAATACTACGGTCTGGTGAAAATGATTTGCCTTCCAGCAAGTACCCTCTTATTGGTTACGACGACGTGGATGACGGTATCTTTCATCATTTATGGATTCAAAATTCGAAAGAAACGACACAAAGAGAAGACATTTCTTTCAGGAACATCTCGGTGGTGGACGATCCTATTGCTATTTTCGGTGCTGCCTCGTTTGGCTGCAACTTTGAGTCTAGCATTTGTTGGCTACAAAAAAACACCACAGGCCAGTTTCCTCTGTGAACTGACTATGGATATTTCGATTGCTGCGTACGGTTTGGGTGTTTTTCCAACATACTTGAATTTGTGGCTTCGCCAGCGAGCTTTATACTCTCAACCTTTACTTCAGGAAATCGACACAGCGCTTGTGAGATATTTGTCTTGGGGTTTGTTCACATGTTTGACTGTAGGTGATGTGGTAGCTGTTGTCATTTATTTGTTACCCAGGGCGTACGCAGGTTCTAGATACGGCTGCATAAACATAGAGAAGAGCCGCTATAATATACCACACTATGTTGCTATTGTCATGCAGATTACAGGACAATTGTCCCTTCTGGCACTTTTTCTTTATCCTCTCTGGGTACACAAAAGAGTTCAGGAAACGTTTCGCTTTTCTAAAAGAAAGCATAAAATTACTGCTGTCGGTGTTTCATCAGATGTAGTTCTCCATACTATAATGAAGTCTTTCAGATGCACGTTTGCTTGCATTCTTTCTGACTTAACTGCCATGATAACTGCGGCTTTTATTATTCCTCTTGCTCTTCCTCGATTCTTGACAAACATTGTGTATGACTTTAATCTCACTTTCAACATGATAGTCACAGTGTTAACTTTTCAAAACTACCGAAAAGTTCTAAAAGCAGTGTTTGGTCGGTGTTCAAAGTAGAATGATAAAATGACAAATTTTACAAGCACAAAAACTGTTTCAAGGCTTGAAACTATTCATAAGTTTTTGCATCTTGTCTGGTACGATTTTTGATTCATATTTAACCTGAGACACTGACTTGTTTGAGATTATTTTTATATATTTAATCGAGGGTGCGAAAGTTACGACGAAGTGCGGGCTTGACAGAGTACTTTCCTTTGAAAAATCTTCCCAGCTGTTCTTGCTTTTGAAAAACCTACTATGATCATCTTGTGATTGTAAGAATCTTTGCGAGTATTTCAATACTTTTTTCGACACATCTGTGTGGTGGGCATCGCCATGGCGCCATCTATTAACACCATCTATTTTGATCTATTTTTTAATTGTATTTGTTTTTCAGCATTGCAAAAAATGTTGATAAACGCTTTCAGCTCAAAAATTGACATGAACGACTTCGTGTTTGTATGACATTGGTGATCTGGAAAGAATGCCTGTGAAGTGACTTGGTAAAGAAACATTCACTAGTGAGGTACAGGGATTTCTATTTATCCCTGGTGAGATACGACATAAGTAGCTGGGATGATGGTAACGATTCGCAACCTAAATAACGCTATTTCAATGAAGCAATCATCGTTTTTTCCCACGATTTCAGGAATTGACTAGAAAATCTTTAAATACTTAGATTTCTTCGTCAGATTTTCTTTTGTTGACAATTCCTCTTTATTGTAATCCTGTCAAGTTCAACAAAATCCATTAGACAATGTTTCTTAATCACCAAATGCTTCTTACTTTTTCTGTAGTGTCACAGAACTCCTGGTATGTATTGAATCAGAAGTGAACCTTGGTCTGGACTGACTTTTGCAATATTTCTGAAGATCCTTTAAATGTTTAATTTTTGACGCATTTTTGATCAGGTCGATTTTTCCCGTTTCGTTGAGAGGAAAGTGCACGTTGTTTTGAATCGTCTTTTTGTTTTTGAAGAGATAAAAGTTTGAGTGAAGTAGTAATTGACCCAGCAGTGTGCATCCCTGACAGAAACCACAAAACTTTCCATTGGAATCACGCTTGCATGAACTTGCCAGACGTATTGTTTTGTTTCTGCGTACAAAGTTCGTTGTGTTTGCTTTCAGAAAGCTAGATGAAGGTTGTGTCTGTCATCAACAACGCCCTTATGCACTTGGGCCCAACATGTCTTATTTTATATTGACTGGTATTCAAATATAAACAAATTTTCTCCAAGAAATAGATAACTGAAAAATAAAATTTGGCGTGGTATTGTGACAGACCTGCATCAATTTGCGTTCAATTTTGCACGAGAAATTTCTGAGTGCTTTTGGCGTCGAGCGTTTGGGTGTAGTTCGCTTTATCTTGATTCCCACGAAGACTGCCATTGCTTTTGGTCTCGTGTGGCGCGACAACTGTTTTTACGATCGTCTGTACGCCTAAGTAAAATCTTGTGTTGGGAATACAACAGAAAATAACACCACACGAAACACTTTGGAAGAAACCTCTTGCCAGTGTCATCTGGGTTAATCTTCTACTTTCAGTGCTTTCCACTACTTTGCTTTTTTGGTTTATTCTAGGCAGAGTGCTTTCTGGCTTTCAGTGAGAACCATCGCGCAGTGCGCACTTCTTCAGAATGTGCTTCTTTCTTGCGATGACGTCATATGTTTGAAGTGTGTTCAAAAGATAATCTATAGTGCCATATTTTGTTAGTACCTGCGATGCTTCTTTTGTTAAAAGGATTATAATAAAAACAATATGCAAGTTGAATTTTTTTAAATTTATCTCTGAACTTCCAGCATTTATTTAAGAGGCTGCAGGAAAAACGTGCAAAACGAGTTGAAAACAGGACATGCACAACTACTGCAGAATCACGTAAAAAGTATGGGTATTAGATATAAATGATTTGAAACATTATATATAGTTCACTGAATGGTTGTGAAGAAACAAACATATGTAAGAAGTGTACATGATGATTTTGCAGTAGGTCACGCTAAGCACTGAGCTGCCATTCATTTCCGCAATCATCAACAGGGTAACTTGAACAGCGGATGCATCAAGCAGCTCGAAACCATATCTTGAAGTATATCAGAGAATGTCAGCCTTTGCGCTTGCTACGCGATGTGTGGGATTCAAATGCATTTTCCTATCAATGGCGCGTCCTCACCACAAGTCAAAAACATGCAGTTTACCGGCTAGTCAAAGTGTGCATTACGTGGAAATACCAAATAGTTTTCCGGTGATTTGTAGATTATATGTCATAGCTCACATCAAGACTCGGAATCTAGAAGTTCTTCTGCTTTTTCAAGTTAGCGTAGAATTAGTTAGAGCTGCTCAGTAGTATACTAAAGAGGGATGCTGTGCCGATTATTTCATGACGTTGTGCACATTGAATAATTTCTGAGGTAATATGCTTGTAAACATATTCTGATCTGATAACCTTTTCACAGAGGCGAATTTTCATTTTCGGGGCCCTAGGCTATTTTGAACTTGGGGCCCCTCTTGAAGGTTTGCGACGACTGATGTCATACAAATCAGCACTACACGTGCTTGCTACATTCACTGAACAAGTTGTTCCAATTCATAAACTTATTACTTTCCTCTGAATTCCCTCGATATTAGGAACCAGAGCCGTGTCAGCTTCCTTGCATACCCCCAATTGTGGGCCACGCTGTCAGAAGGGACCCAAAGTTTAGAGCTTAACCGCAAACAAAATTTCAACCCCCTAAATTTATATACGCAACACTAGAAATTAGTGAAGTTTTTGCCAGTCCGTATCCTTTTCTGTCCTGTAATTTACAAACAGAGCAGTGCCTGCCGCTGTTACTAAGAATAACATCGCCTGATTAGTGGCGTAGGCAAACTAGGGGGTTGCCTAAGGCGCTAGGCCAAAGGGGGGCGGTCAGAAAAGTGTCAAGAAATGTTCAACTAAGTAGTTGTGAAAGTGACGAACGTCCACCGAGTAAAAGTGAATGAATATGACGAAAGTGAATAGAACACACGTTCACGCAGTTTTTCAGGTTTGCTGCACAGGGTGAAAACTTTTGTTATTCAACTATAGTTCGTTTTCGAATGATTTAGCACCCCTCCTTTCAGGAGAATGCACCACCTTGGGAGCGGCCCTTGCCGTGCACGTATCAGTTCGGATATACGCTCTAGTAACAACGAAACGGCCGTCTAACTGTGCCCGTCGGCGGCGGGGCACGAGTGCATCGTGTAAACCAAATTTCAGTGACATTTTTAATGTCGGTGAAACAGTGGTTCTTTAGACATTGTGTTTTCCCGGAAGCTTGGGTTTCTACATGCAACAGAATGAAATTAGCTTGAGACATTAAAATGTGTTAGTCTAAAGGATATTTACAATTTTCAGGCAAATAAGTTACATATTCCCAAAATCAGTAAATGATTTGCAACAGTTCCGTTCACAAACAAGCTAAACTGTTGCGCAAATGTTGGTGCACCTACATGCGCCAATTCGTTTGACCAAAAGTCTTCCTTGCCACAATATAGGTACCCCTGTCCAAATTTGTCAAACATTTCTTTGTTGCACTACAGGTAACCATTCGTCAAATTGACCATATACCCCCGCCCCCCTATTTCAATCATACAAACAACCTTATGCATATTTCGACAGGGCTACTCGTCAGAGCACACAAAAAATTAGCAACTGAAAGAACCAACTTTGAATGTGAAATGCAAGGTATTTAGAAATAATTTGAAAAGTGATTTGCCCAACTTTGTTCCACTTACGTGAGCAGGAAGATAAGTTTAATAGCTGGAGCAGTCATGCACAATGCGACTCTCTGCGTTGCGCTGTAACGGGATTTGTGGCAGGCGTACAAAAATGACCGCGAACCATGGGCGTCGGAAGGGGGTCTTTTCAAATTTTTAGCAAAAAAGGTTTTCTTAGTTTTGTGCGCGAACAAATAAATTCAACCACTTTTGCCTCCCCCTGGAAAAAAATTGGAAAAATCCCTTAGTGACCCCCTTGGAAAAAATCTTTCCGACGCCAATCCTGAGCACGTCTGCATTCTGTTCAAACAGAAAAAAACATTGCGAATTTCGGTTTGTGGTTACCTGGATTCTGTGAAAATTTTCTACGACTTTGTACTTGGAAAATATTCATCCGGTAACTTCGGTTCGTGCTTACATGGGCTATGCCACAATTTTACAGGATTTCGCACTTCAAAACATATCCCTTTTTTTAATTCTGACACACCGCCAAAGAATGAAAATCTTTGGTCCCCATACGGGCATGTTTAACCTAGTTGTTTCTGCTTTCTCGTTCGAATCTTGTATGAAATGATTGGATGCGAATATAAATGATTGAAAAAATAAATCTGTGGCTTGTTTCATAACAACGGAGACATGAAAGGAACAAGGACTTGGTGCGTTGTTGTTTGAATGTATCAACACGGTCCTTGGAAGCAGGGTGATAACAAGCTGCCTGAGTAAGTAGGTGAAATAACTTCAGAAAGAAGTGATCATAGTTGTTTTTACAAAACGTGATTATTATTGTTTTTATAAGCCGAGTTTTGCAACTAACCAAAACGGAGACATACAGGGATATCTAAAAATTTCCTGCATCGACTGGGTGGTTTGCAATGCTTTACATGCCCGCTGAAAGCCTACAGGTCAGAGGGCCTCACATTTGTGGCAAGCTGCGGTAAGTCTTGTGGTGTCTACCCATTTTTGGAGTTTCCCAACCCGGAGTTTCTGGTAATCGTAATCGTCAATCGTAATCGATTACAATAGATCACAGTTCTTTGATTAATCGCAATCAGTTGAACCGACCATAAATGGCATGTTATCGTGATCGCAATCGATTACATTACGTATTTATTCGAAATTGACGATTACTTTTGCCATTAAACTTGGAATTCTTCACGCTACGTCACTGTGAGATGAACCGCGGTTTTGAAGGCTGGGTTTCCTCCTTTATCGTTGCTTGTCATGGTTATGGTTCAGGGAAGGCCATTTGCTCTCTGTGCGATAAATCCAGATAGCCCAGTCGCAAGCGCAGCTTTTGTAACGAGTTCTCGCTTTGTTCCAGCTAGCCTTCCTGTTGGCCGCCAGAAGTAACGTAGTGAGTTTGTTGAGACGTAACAACAAAAATAAGAACTTTACTTAAAACGGGTTGGCACTTCGGCGAAATAAGAGATAGCGGTACATTATGAGGAGAGGCGTTGATTTTATTTGTATATGTTCAGAGTGAACATGCGAATGAAAGTGCTGGAGTAGGCTATGTATATAATTAGCAGGCCTACACTAATTTATATAAATTAACTTTTTCAGAGGAACAAGATAATTTAACCCAAGTCCAAAGCACCTTTCCACAATGCTGGTAACTAGCATGTCAACAAAGATCATCCACGGATATTGGTGAAACAAACTCAACGAAACAAGTGAGGTTTTGTGGACCACTAACTTTTGGTCGAATAGACAGATGCGCAGCTATATTGGCATCACTGTTCATTTCATTTGAAATGAAAAGCTACACAATGCTATGCTGCGCTTGCAGACGATCCAAAGGCCATCACACAGCTGACAACATCGTAACCAACAGTTTGAACGAAATGACAGCAATTTTGAAATTACTGTAGCAGGTCAATATTAGTGTTTTTCAACAGGGGTTCCGCGGAACCTCAGGATCCCGCGAGTGGCTGCCAGGGGTTGCGCCGAAACGAACCGAAATTGCTTGGGACGAAATTCACAACCACATTTCTATGCAGTTGTAGCCATACCACTGTGTTACATGTTTATTACAGAAAGTAGGATAGACACTTGGATCATTGCATGGGGTTACACGAGTAACGCAATCATTTGCAGAAGGTTCCACTGCAGCAAAAAATTTGCAAAAACACTGACCTATACTAACAAACGACTTTTCAGCGTTTCTAGACGAGTGTTCAAGCATGGTAGATGTCGTTTGACTGATAAATGATTTGAAGCTTTGATGTTCACCAACTGTAACAAACATTTATACATTATTTTTGTTCAATCAATATTTAAAGTGTTTGTTGCAGTGGTGGAACTGACAGGGTTCAAAGGGGTGAATTTCCCCCCTGACAAGCTAAATGTAAGAACCGGGATCCAAAATAGCTTATATTTGGGTTTTCGTATTCTTTTGTTTTCTGTATGTTGATGTTTTTTTTGCATTTTTCGGAGTATTTTCAGCTCATTTAGGGTTTTAGTATAGCCATCCACATCCGGATTCAACATCATTTCTCAAGATTTTATTCTGAGTGTTGGCTAGTGGGCTTCTTTCAGCTAAGTTTCCCACCCCTGGCTCAAACCTATGCACATCTCAATGAACAATTACTGTGATTTTTCTTTCTTCCGGTGCGTAATCCTCACAGATTGGTAATTTCGTTCATTCACATCCTATGTTGTCTAAAAATATACTTATATCAATCAATGCAAATAGGTTTTGTTTCATTCTAAAGATGTTTCAAGACAAATGTAATCGCGATTGTGATTGTGATTACTTTCAATGTAATCGTAATCGATTACATTGTGATTTTGGTCATTCGTAATCGTAATCGATACATTTGTGATGTAATCGCCCCATGTCTGATCGAGGCAGATTGACTGCATTTTATGCAGCACATCAGCAATCCCTACACCCAGTCAAGTTTTTCGTGGTGTGTTCGCTTGCGAAAACTTTTCATGAAGAGCTGATGATCCTGCAACGCCATGATACTACAATAACTGTTTTCCATGTGTGTTGTCAATACTGCGTTTATTTTCTACTGTACATGTGATGGGGCGAATCTATGCAAAGCGTTTGTAACGCGTTTCTCGCGAGATTTTGTTGGAAACAGTCGTGCTGTTGCGCAGGTTGCAAACACGTAGTTCCGGTGAACTTGTCGACGCAATAAATCACACGGCACGTTGCTGTACGTTTAGTTTATTTGTCGGTGAGTCAGTACGCAGCAGCTTGGCACAAAGCACTTCGACAGTTGTTAAGGAGCGCAAAGTTTCCAAGATGTCCTCAAGCTGGACTTGGCTGTCTTCGCTTGGCAGGGGTTGCTTTGCGTTGACAAGCTTGTAGTCAGACGATTTGTCGACAACGTGGACCAAATAGTCTTCCATGGAAAAGATGCATTCGATTTGAAAAGTCAATTTCACTCCTTGATTTGTAACTTCTTGCTGCACGGCACCAACGTGGTGTGTTCGCAAACACAGCTGTTGGTCATCGCACGTTGCTCCGAATAAAACGGTGACGTGTGCACTTTGAGCTTGCTTGGGTTCGATGATGATATGCAGATTGTTTCCGTTCATATTTTAGCAACAGATGTTAACAGCTCGGGGTTCATCTTTGCCCAACTCCTGTGCAAATCAGTCGGCGCCTTTGAATCATACCGTTACTGAACATTTGACGAAGTGAGTAATGAACAGCGCACCTGGATTTGCTGAATCAATTCACAAAAAGTTTGAAGTGGTCCAAAAAGATAGTTCCAATTTTTCAGAAGCTAAACACAATTGAGAACGCTGTGGGTGTCCCAAACAATCTTTTATATCTATAATAAGTGTTTGAAAGATATACATCAAAGCAGTTGTCACCAACCTTTTTGTAACCGCGGACCGGTCAAGGCTTGGCAATTTTACTGCGGCCTGGGAGTACTCTTGCAACAGTGTTTCCAGGGGAAAAATCGACCAATCACATGCGCAGTAAGCGAGTGGTGTCACTACCAGTATACATTGTGTGATTTCGCCGCCCAGTATCGGCCCGTGGCCAAGGGCTGAGGACCACTGCCCTAAGGCACGCTGCGCGCTAGTGTTTGACCCTGATATGGATATCCGCATATGAGAAAAACACAATGTATGAAACTTATTCCTAACTGCTTGGAAGTAGAATGGTTCTTCTTGCACTAGGACAGCGTTTTCCCACTACTTTTGACCTACCGGCCATTTTACAAAAATGTGAGAACTCGCAGGTCACTTCCAATAAAATGGTACATTGAACAACAGATTCACAACATTTAAATCTGAAAAAGGGAAGATAAGTAAATACATCATTGAAATTATTACACAATAGCAAACTTTAAAAATATTATTACACAACAGCAGAAAGCAATTTATTACAAGTTTTTACTAATGGATGTCTGTGGTCGAAGCTCCTCTGACACTATAGATCCTTTATCAATACCAGTGTTAGTGGTGAAAGTCGGAGACAAGTCGTTCAGTGTTTCGTCTGCCATTCGATATCTGTTTTCAGATTTGACTTGCTTCATCGTAGAATATGTACTGTACTTTCCCAAACGTACGTGCTTCCAAACATCGAGCGCATTTTCAGTGCGAAATCTTTCAGTTTTGGAAATCTATCTTTGCTGACTAATTTCTGGAAACTCTCTGCAGTCTCCAACACCGTTAGTATTCCACATTTCTATGAAAAATTATTTAAATTACAGGGACTGACAGCTAAGTTGGCTCCAGGGCCCCTGTGAGAAGGCCGCGTTTAGCGGATAGATCGACAAATTCATTTTGCGGTACTGAGTTCACTACGCCAGCCGCCAGATGTACTCTTCAAGACAACAAACGCTGGGACGCCGAAACAACAGAGGTTACCTAGACAGGTGCCCCATCGGGGGGTTAGCTGCAGGCCGTATCTTCCAACTTGATTTCAAAATAAATGCTACACAGAAAAGGTATTATTGATTGTCGTTGTGCAAATGCACTTTTTCCAGCGCAAGCAAGTGAGACAAATGTTACCACACACGTTTTTCAACAATTTCAGATTTGATTATTCTTCCTGAACGGTTCCGCGGGCCACTGGAATCGCTGTGGAGGGCCGCATGCGGCCCGCGGGTCTGTAGTATAACCACACTGCACTAGGAAGTGACAACACAATTTCCGGGCTAGGAGCCTAATAAATAGCGAAATGACGATCACATTTCCAGATGAAACTTGTGCAGTTACATGCACATGGAAAGCATATTTATTGCTGAAGCGAATATTCAAAAACAAAAAATAAATGAAAGACTTTAGTGACTAAATGCTGCGACGGAATAACTGCAAATATATTGGGCTGCGCACTAAAAAACAGGTAGTTGGCTATAACACACACACAGTTCTACGTCAGCACAGTTCCTAACTGCAAAGTAAAACACACTCGGCCCCACGATAGAACAAGGCCTGGAAGTTCACAACTGCGGAAAGTTTAGGCTGCACGAATGTCTAGTCAAATGCGACTTACCCGAGCAGTCGAACACAGGTATGCGACAGGCTTGGCACACACCCAGGTTTGGCAGATCGAAATTTTGGGCCTAATGTTGGTAAGAAAACTTTTATTTTTTATTATGTGCTTGTTAAATACAAACTTCTGGGGGAACAGAACTGATACGGGCTTGTTGGAACTGTTATGCTCAATCCGACTGAGCTGCCAATTACTGACGAAGCTCGAATGCGTCCTGGTAGATGCTGATGCTCATATTACAAGCAAAGGTTTGCGGTTGTGTCAGCGCACACCCAGGGTTGCCACATCAATAAACGAAACAACAAACTAGTGATGCATGAAAACATCAGATAAATCAGGCAAGTTGAAATGGGACAGTTTTGAAAATTGGCTCAGAAAACTAACGGCACGTCCCTAATTACCTTTGAAGTTTTTTTTGTGATTTTCCCTGGATCGCACGATTTGAAAAAAGGCACGTTACGATCAGTTTGACTAGGTGCACACCGCACACCTAGCACATGCAGAGTATACACCCCAGCCAATAAGTTGTGGCGTTTACGAGAACGAAACCCATATGAAACTTGTCGCGCAGCATTAACAGCACGCCGTGTGACGTTGCGCCACCGACTACATCCGAGCAGTTGTCAGATTAATTACATTATTTAAGGAAGTGGATGCTGCATGCACAGCTTGTCGTGACAATCGAACAGCATAAAATTTTCTTGTTCTTTGCTTTTTGCTCCGTGATTTAACACCTCTAAACACAGAGAAACTATGCAGTGTAGTGTTTTTATGTGTGTATTTGGGAGCAGCGATGAAACAATCGCTTGCATTATTAAGAGATTTTAATTTTGAAGAATCGCTTGCTTCAAGAGAACTTGCTTTAACATTGCCAGTTACGTTGTTCCAAGTGAGATTATCAAGGCAGAGTTTCAAACATTTCTTTTCATCATATGATTTTGATGTCAACAATCATATATTGAAGAAAGTGAAGCTAAGTTAAGGAGAGTTTAAAGATTAGACATTAAAATTCTACGAAAAATGCTGTTCTTTTTGCTGCTCATCTTATTGCGTAGCAGTTGCCGCCAGGTTTCAAATCAAGCAGATATATTCGAAATTCTGGTGACAATAGTATTATTGTGACGTTTACATTGCATGTTATATGTGTTTAAAAATATTGCCCTGAGGAAGCCTTCTTGAATAGGTGGGCGAAACGTCGGCAAATTCTATTCTGCGTGTTGGAACACTATCCTTGTAAAAGGTGCAGCAAAAGTTCAATTAAGATATAAACTAGACACTTTGGCTGTTTCGAATCCATTACTGTACTCAAACTAACTTCAACTTTCAGACCAGAAGTAGCGCATTTGAAAAGTATTTTGATTGTAGTGGTCAAAGTTGCGGTTATTTTGCCCAAGGAATGTCCGCTTTTATATGAATTAACCATTTTCGATTTCATTGGGTGAACGGGCCGCAGAGGTGCAAATACAGTTTGGAGAGTTTCCGCGAAGTCATTACCAACTTTGTCTAGGGTGTTTCTGTGTACAGTAACGAACAAATGGTGGACTCATACTGGCGGCCTCAGTCTCCCTATACAGAAAATGTTAAGCCACAACGCCTTACAGATTGTAAAATTCTCCTGAATTCATCATTTTTCGTGTCAAAGAAGGAGAGCAATAAAAACGTCTTATGGAAACACATTCTTACTACTTCTTTTTAAAACTTTGTGTGTTCCACTAAAGGTTACTGATGTAAAAGGTCAAACAACAATTGATAGTTTTGCTGCAAAAGTATACTTGCTGCTCAGCAAAACCTGTACTGCATACCTGGAATTCAGTAAGAGTCACTGTTCTAAACCCATTAGGCGCCATTCTTCCAATATTGGAACTTGCTATTTGGAGCTTTCTTACAAAGACATTAGCGTTTGCTTTCTTAAAATAAATGGTCTCGTGACATAATCTCTTTTTCAAAGCAGTGCAGTAATATAAGAATTTTGAGTATGACGTCACTATGTCGAGGGCTTCTTTGAGTTCCTTTTTATGTCCTGACTTTGAAAGAACATCAAACTACAGTAGCACATCAACAACAATAAAACTCTTTTATTCTTTAGGTTTCGCTAAAAGGACTGACTAATTTTCTGGTGCATTCACTAGCCCACGTTGCCACGATATGTTTTTTTCTTTTGTGTGTTCCATTTTTGGAACAATGGTTGGAAGAGGGTTAGGCCTACTCTTTATGGATAGGCTAGGTTAGGAAGTATTCCGCTGGAAGTTGTGTTTATAAGAAGAGTGGAACAAGTCAGTTACTGAATAATGGAGATGAGCCGTGTTGAAGACATTGAATATTATATTTGTTTGTTAGGTCATGAATTCAGTAGCAAAAATGTCGCAATCGATTGTAAAGTCATAGAAGTGGAATGTGTAATGCATTTTTTGAATACAGGTTGGTATTTGTGAATGAGAAGCAGGTGTAGGTGCCGAGCACTGGTGCCATGCCTAGTGATTTTCACTAGATCGTGTGATCCAGATCTCGTGATCTATCACTAGTTCCATAGTGACTTTTCACGACAATCTAGTGATTTTTTGCACAGTATGTGTTTGAAGAAGATCATTTGCCTCTTTTCTAAGTTTTCAGCCCTTTTAACCCGTAAACAATTGATTATGTTAATCGTTGTTTAATATTTGCACCAACAAAAGGAACAAGTGTTTCTATTTTGACTTTCTTGTTGCTTTTACCTCCGTGCTGTTCATTGCTGCAATGTTGGCCATGAAGATATTTTCATATCTTTCCAGGAGCACTGCAGTAGAAAAAATTACTTGGATTTTAAGTTGATTGGTTTACAATATTTCGTGTGTGGTGTCGTTTTCAGCTCTTGAAAAACGCCCGAATATTGTTGGTATGACATTTTCCAGGCTTCAGCAAAGTGGCGCAGCCCGAATGAGACCGAAGAGGCCATGCCCCCCCGAAACAAATTTTCTAAGGTTTTACTGGTGCGTTGTATCAATTTTCAACTATTAGAAAGATGTCGGTGACTNATGACGTGATTGACTGGCCTCTCCCGAACAAAATTCTTGGCTGCGCTACTCTTTAAGCATGAACTATTTTAACAAACCTGAGAATGACGTAAACGCTTTTCGGCAGTAAAGTAAATGACTAAATCAATCAAGAAATACTGCAAACTTCGACTCAAAAATTTTAAATCTAGTGATTTTTTTCAGATCCAATGAATTGTTTTGCGAACATAGTGATTTGTGTAGAGACGCCTGTGGCCGCACTGGTGCCTATAGTCCACCAATAGGCTGCAAGTGCAGACTACATGGCTTTTTCCTATTAATTTCAATGTGCATGCGTAGCACCCTTGAAAAGCCTAGAGCATGTATGTGTATAGGGTTTTTGGTTTGGAATGCTTGCATTTAGTTTAGTTATTATTAGGGCAACCAAATGTCGATAAAGTCGTATTTTTTGCATTTTTTAAAGCTTATGAAACGCCCATAAACCACATTTCACGCTCATTCCATGACGGAAGCCGTCGTTATTAGGTCAAAAAAAGTCAAATTGTATCATTAGGTCAAAATTTCATTGTTCAAACTTTTCCTGCACCACAGGTTTTTTATCGATATTTTATTGAAACTACAACAGATATTGATAGGCGTTTGCACGTTTTGTTGAAATTGTGTGATAAAAATGGGTTTGCTACGATTTCTGACCTAATCATGTTGCTTTCCCCACTATTGGACGATTGAATATTATGTGGCACAGGGTGGTAAGGCAAGAAACGTGGTCTTACAGTATCAGGTTTGGTAAATGCTCAATCCATACATATAATATAGTGTTTCAACTTTATGATGTTCCCAGGTTTGACTTTACAGTAGTCATTAATGTACTTATCAGTATATCATTCCTCAAAGTTTAACAACCATTTTTTAAATTTCAAAGCATAGAGTGCATGAATATGTTTCTGGGTTAACCTCAACACCTAAGGATGAGTTATTTGGCAGTTGCAAGAACAGAAAATTTGTTGGTCAAAATAAACTCAAAATTTGTAAATTGTAAAGTCAAAATCTTACTGGTTGCCCGAGTTAAAATCAAACTGGTATTACCATTTAGTACTATCAGGTATAAACGGTAGAAGACAGTAATTTGTCTGAATACACATATGACAACAAGTAAATCGTGACGTTGCAGGAAGTATAAGCAACTTGCTGACAACACAACTTTACCTCCAGACGATAAAAATGACTAAGCTAAGACGTCTTTTCAATCTTGCATTAAAGATTTTTCAGCAGTTTCTCATGTTTTCAAAGTTTTTCAGTGTTGATGAGTAAATGGTTCCATACTTACGTTATTGCAGTGCCAAGATTTTCATAAGAAAACGAACCTGTCCGCTTTGCTCACAAGCTTTAGTTTTTCGTTTCCGACAAAGGCTACATGTTTTAATTCGAGGTATACGAAGCAGGCCCGCAACCAAGGGGGAAACCGGACAACTTCCCCCAGCGATTTTCAAAAACATGTTTAATTGTTATGTACAACATCATATTACAATCATTTCCCTCCGAAAATAGTGAAAACAACAAATTACATCATTTGCTCTCCCCGCAAAAATACTAATGTTGCAACGCTTGTTTTTCGTCAACACCTCTGTTGTCACGCAAAAACTTGCTGATAGTTGCTTAAAATTTTGACGATAAATTTGCTTTACGGTAAGATTACCAAGTATGCACTTACTTCACAGAGCTGTCAGTGTGATGAACACATCTTTCAAAGATATATCCACCTTCTTTATCCGAACTGCCCCGTGTTATTCCGGCAAGATTAGCCCGCACTGGCCACCATTTATGTTGCAGACCTCTGGGCTTGGGCCTGAACATATTAATGAGAAAGAATGTTCTTTATAATTTGGATTGTTTTCCTTTATGTTGTCGACTTCATTCTAAGGAGCTTTCTAGTCACACATATTGAAATTGTCATCTTGACGACTAAGAAATATTTCTTGCATCGAGCTTTATTGTTCTCATCATAAGTAATGAAACTGATTTTCGTTGCAGCAAATGAGCCAATGAACTTCATAAAGTCGATAGCGCAAGGCCATGCGGCCTCGCGAAATATTATCACCGGTCAGACCTTCTGTTTTGATCACTTCACGGTTGAAAATCAAATTGATGCCAGAATAAAAAGTACGGCGATTCGAAGGCAGACTATCTGCAGTGAGTCCCTTATTCGAAACGTGCGTTATTGGAAGAGGGGCATGATGTACATAAGCAAGTGTTTTTAACGTTCTGCAAAGCTGCGATGCAGGTATGGCTTGCCGGAAAGTTTTACGTCACAGATCATTCTTGAAGGGCAATGTCTTCATGTTACAAAGCTCTCGCTGTGGTTCGCACAAGTTCATAGCGTTCAAAACATCTCAAAAACAGCGCTTCACAGATTGGTTTGGATAATTGCATCACTTTTAGGAACAAAACGTTAGCAAACTCCAATGAATTAATCCACATTGTAACACAGCGTCACAACAGTAGCAACAACAAGTCACAATCACTTTGCCCCCCGAAAATATCAGCTGGTTGCGGCCCTGATACGATGGAAAATAGAACACAACAAAAGGATGAAAACCAACTTGGCACCCAAGTTGTGTTAGAAATGCTTGAATGTGTAAACGAGTGTTTAGCTCGTGCTAGAGTTGCCAGATGGCCGGTATTTCACCGGTCTAGCCGGTATTTTACTGCTAATTTAGCAGAGGCCCGTATTTTGATAATCAGTGCCCAAAGCCGGTATTTTGAATTTGCCGTAACTTTGAAAAGAACAAACGCCCAATTCCTCAAACTATAATGACTGTAGTAGTTAATCTTGTCATGTCAGTTCCTTCAGGGAAGTTTATTTCCTGCTGTTGATGCAATGCTTGGTACGATTGCCACGTCACACACACACCGAAATGCAATGAGATGAGCCATCCAAGATAGGGGCAAATTTGTGGCTTAACAATACTGATTATCTCTCTGTTTTCCCTGTGCCGCTTACGAATTACGACACAGTTTCGATCTGGCACTGTTCACAAAATGGCCGGTATTTTTACAAAACGCATCTGGTAACCCTAGCTCGTGCGAGGTTTATCTAGGTACTTCACATCTTATGTCCTCTAAAAACCTCAAAGCGGAAGGAATGAAAGCCACTGGGACCGTGCAGGATTGCCATTTGAGGAAGTGGTCTATGAAATATTTCATGAATTTGTAAAGATGGGTCATAGTGCAAGTGAAGTTCAATACAGTAACTTTGGTTTACCTTATGTCGTGCAGTTGGAGCGTTATACAGGTTTTACTCAAACTTCCTGTTTGTTTGAAATTTCCAAAGACTAAAAATGGCGGCACAAAATGTATGACGTCATGACGATAGTGTTTTGTATTACAATTCGTGGCATATCAAGCATAATATCCACACTCTGAAGCAATGGAAAGAGACGTAGGTATGTTGCAAAGTTGTGGTGTGACGAACAGCTCATGAATATAATTATAAATTATGAGATGGCGAAAAAAGTACCCTGGTTCCTGCCAATTTTCCAATTTTGGAACGTAAGATACACAAAAACTACTGAACCCATGCAGTCAATCTATGTTTTGGATTAGTCATCAAACATCAAGCAACAAAATGAAAAATGATTCAGCAAATATGACGGCCAGAAAACTTTCGTCGCCCAGGGGTTCTGCTCACGTGTTTGACTGTAAGCGACGGGGCAGCTGTTGTCAAACACGAATTGTTTAATTAAGCTCTTCATTTTTGAATCAGCGACCTTGTGATTATTTCAGTGTATTTCAGAATTATTTCAGAAAAAAGTCAACTTGATTTTTTCACGAGGTGGATCTACTCCAATTCTTCCTGCACAAGTTATGCAAACATTTTCTTAAAAAATACACTGTACTTCCTCTTATTGCAATTAGTGAGGTGTGATCATGAGTCTGCATTTTGCTTCAGTAAGCTTTTTTAGCTAATGACTAAACATGGCTTCATTAACAATCATTTTTAGTCAAAAAACTTTGCCGAAAGTTAATCATCATCATTCCAGAAAACGTTACTCTGAAATTCCACCATTAACACTAATTCTGTTGAATGAATTTTCATGATTCCAATGATTGAAAACATATATTCCTATTACAGTATGAGCTGCAGTAGATATTGTGTGCAAACATATTACTGTTTGAACGTTTAGCTCAAATCTTCCAAAATCGCATCTCACAGTAGAGTAGGCTAATTGGCAACAAAAGGTTCTCAGGATTGATGTGCAACTAACAACACAGCACGTTGATTGCATGACTGATGATATCTTTACTTTTAGTCAATTTATTCGAGGGCAAAAGCGTTAAGAATTCAACTCCNTCTCGTTTGTTTTTTTCAGAACAAACCATTGCCAGTAACTTCACTGTTACTTACATTCAATAAAGTCTAACAGAGTGAACTTCTCTTGTCTCAATCACATCGGTCTCCCCAACGTTGTAGCACTACTAATGAATCCGGAAACTACCACTCACAAGTTTGGCTTGCATACTGGATTTGTGAGCACCGCAAATTTTGTTAACATAACTAATGGAACTGAATACTACGGTGTGGTGAAAGTGATTTGCCTTCCAGCAAGTACCCTCTTATTGGTTACGACGACAGTGATGACGGTATCTTTCATCATTTATGGATTCAAAACTGGAAAGGAACGACTAAAAGAAAAGACATTTCTTTCAGGAACATCTCGGTGGTGGACGATCCTATTGCTATTGTCGGTACTGCCTCGTTTGGCGGCAACTCTGAGTTTAGCGTTTGTTGGATACACAGAGACACCAGAGACCCGTTTCCTCTGTGAAGTGACTATGGACATTTCGATTGCTGCGTACGGTTTGGGTGTTGGTCCAACATACCTGAATTTGTGGCTCCGCCAGCGAGCTTTATACTCCCAACCTTTACTTCAGGAAATGTACACTGCACTTGTGAGATATTTGTCTTGGGGTTTGTTCACATGTTTGACTGTAGGCGACGTGGCAGCTGTTGTCATTTATGTGTTACCCAGGGCGTACGCAGGTTCTAGATACGGTTGCATAAACATAGAGAAGAGCCGCTCTAACGTACCGCACTATGTTGCTATTGGCACACAGATTACAGGACAGTTGTTCCTTCTGGCACTTTTTCTCTATCCTCTCTGGGTACACAAAAGTGTTCAGGAAACGTTTCGCGTGTCCAAACGAAAGCGTCAAATTATTGTTGTTGGCGATTCATCAGACGTAGTTCTCCATACTATTATAAAGTGTTTCAGGTGCACGTTTGCTTGCATTCTTTCTGACTTAACTGCCATGATAACTGCGGCTTTTATTATTCCTCTTGCACTTCCTCGATTCTTGACAAACATTGTGTATGACTTTAATCTCACTTTCAACATGATAGTTATAGTAGTAACTTTTCAAAACTACCGAAAAGTTCTAACAACGGTGTTTTGTCGATGTTCAAAGTAGAAAGATGACTTTTACAAGAGAGAAAGCTTTTTGAAAGCATGTGGCTATTAAGAAGTTGTTGCATATTGTTTTGTATGATTTTAGATTCATATTTGACCGGAGACACTGACTTGTTCGAACTTATCTTTGTATACTAAATCGAGGGTGCGAAAGTTACGACGAAGTGTGCGCTTTTCGGTGTACGTTCCCTTGAAAAAGCTTCCAAGCTGTCCTTGCTTGTGAAAGACCTACTGTAATCATCTTGTGGTTGGAAGAGTTTTTGCGAGTATTTCGATACTTTTGTCGACACATCTGTGTAGTGGGCATAACCACGGCACCATTTAATAATATATTTTTTTAAGTGTGTTTTTTTTTGTCAGGACTGCAGAAATATGTCAACAAAAGTTTTCAGCTCAGAAATTGAAATGAACGACTTCGTATTTTTTTGACATTGGTGTTCTGGAAGGAATGCCTGTGAAGAGATTTTGGTAGTGAAACATTCACCAGTGAGATACATGGATTTCCAGATATCCCTGGTGAGATACGTCATCATCCAAATCAGGATGATGGTAACGATGCGCAACGTAAATGTCACTATTTCATTTATGCGATCATCTTTGTACCCATGATTTCAGGAATTGATTGAAAAATCTTCGACAAGTTAGATTTCTTTAACAAAATTTTCTTCTGTTGACAATTCCTCTTAATTGTAATCCTGGCATGTTCAACAATATCCATTGGGTAATGTTTCTTAATCACCATATGCTTCTTACTTTTTCTAAAGTGTAACACTCACGGTATGTACTTCATCAAAACTCATGTGTGTACTACATCACCCGCCACTACGTCACAACCGTAACGGCTTTTCGCGTTTTTCTTTCTTCACAACGCTTTTCTCCTGACTGGCTATGACAAGTTGCAGCAAGATCACTGTATTTCAATTGCAAATGCTCTGGTAATGGTAGCAGGATTTACCGAAACATCTCCAAAAATGTCGTTTACATCGCTTTCTTTGGCTGTTATTTTCATTATAATGTTGGTTATGTTTGCTTTCGGAAAGTTAGATGATGTTGTGTCTGTCATCAACAACGCGGTTATGCACTTGGTCCCAACATTTCCTATTTTGTATCGGAATGTCTCAAAAAAACACAAACTTGCTCCAAGCAATAGATAATTGAAAAAGAAAATGTGGCATGGTAGGCCTACTGTGGTAGTGCGGTATCAATTTTCGTTGATTCTTACACTAGCAATATGTGTGTGCTTTTGGCATCGAGCGTTTGGGAGTGGTTCGTTTCATCTTGATTCCCTCGAAGACTGTCATTGCGTTTGGTCTCGTGTGGCGCGACAACTATTTTTGCGATCATCTGTGTGCACCTAAGCAAAGCCTTGTGTTTTGAATGCAACAGAAAATAATAACACAAGAAACACTTTGAAAAAAACGTCTTGTCAGCAATGTTCCCTCTAAGGTGCGCAACTGCGCAAATGCGCAGTGCCACAAGACCATTTGCCCAGTGAAAGCTCATTTTCGCTCACTTGCAACATTCCAAATTTAATATCGTATAGATATACAGGGTGTTTCACAATTGTTGAAACAAAGCGGCAGCTTCTACAACCTTTATCGATGACCTTATTCATTTTTCTCTATCCAGATTGTCATAGGGAAATAGTTAACCTTTCTATATATTAAACAAAAAATAGTCTAATGATGCCTTGGTCGATGGAGCAGAA
>JGI24021J15306_10000489_pt1 | contig 30266 bp, 26 predicted proteins | sample Ectturendosymbi1_FD_15306 | JGI IMG/M metagenome (IMG submission 15306) | reverse complement strand
CAGAGGCGAGAGTCTTTCCTTTATCGCTCAGACAACGAGTACGACCAGCCGTCTCCCAAGACAGTTGGGTCGCGAAATTCGTCCGTCGTGAGTGACATGTAAGTGTTGTGTGGCAACTTGCCGCTGTAACTCGTATGCCACGTACCTGAATAGTATGTGCCAAGATTATAGCCCAAGTATCACAAAAGGCGACGAGTTACGGACTGTGCCGCTGTACCAGTGGATATGCAAAGCTGGGAACGCCAGATGTGTGGGATTTTGTTCTGATTTGTAAAGTGCATGTTTAACATGGTACACATTGTCACGTGCCACTTCATATAGCTCAAAACTTTTCACCACTTAGTATTTAATGCAGAAATCCCGCAGTACGGTACGACTGGGGATGATCGTTCTTTTATGTGTGCTTCTATAACTTGTATGTCAAGAAATATGTGCGTAAACACTTGAATCTTCACTGCTCAAATACAGTAAAATCGTTTGAAATTCGTATTGGAAGTTAAGATATTACCAATTTTGCAGTTTTAAGAAAAATATACTTTGGTACCCTGTTGCCACTTCCCAGATACGGGTAATCCTCGTGCTTCAGGGTGCTTGGTGGCGGAAGATGTTGCACTGTCTAAATCTCCTTTATTTTTCCGTGTCAATTGTTTCAAAACACAAACAAACTGCCCGTGCAGATACCGACATTCATTTTTTGTGACAAGGTTTGCAATATTTTATTAAATTGCTCAAGGCAATAAACATTCGAAAAAACAAATTTTCCGTATGTTCTGAAGAGGTTTTATGCGTTTGCATACAATTTGTTTCACTGCCACTCATTTGTAACGTGGCTTCGTGTTATCACCCACTTGCTGCATTGAATTTCACACGCCGATCACCACGTAAAGATAAACTATCCAAACATATCTCCAAGCCAAGTAGAAATAGCGGCAATCAAGAGCTTTTCGGTGGACCCGGTCTTCTTGCCGCACTCACCTTCCTCTGCGACTGGTTGCGTTGCAAAATTCTATATATGACTGCGCTATTTTTAAACGTACATTACATCTGCTGAACTCGCGCCTCGTCAGTGCGACGTGCGCACCTCGAAGGCGTTGCGGTTTTTTACGAAGTTAGTGCCTTGGCGACGGAGCGAGCACGAACGAGCCAACCTGACCGCATATTTTTATACGGAGTTTGGCCATGCGATCCAGTAAGGCTTGGAATGTGGCCTTATTCTGTGAATTGGAATAGGAAAATGCATGAACGCTGTTTACCACTTGGGTGCATGTAAGGTTATGTGCCAACCAGAGAAGCTAACATGCCTTTGCTGCGCTTAAGTCTTGAGCTAATATCCCTGTGTTTAGATTCCCGCGGGAGTGGGTTGGATAATAGCGATCAGTTGTGACTTTCACCATGTTGTAAAAAACACAGGAGAAACGCAGGAGTTCAGAAGCACGACGAATAATGTACCCTGCCAACCTTGAGCTTCCCCCAATACCCCCTTTGCTGTCTATCATTTCTTCACTGTGTATGAAGCACGTTTTGCAGGGTGTCGACNATTTATGCATTGAGACTTCTTTCTCGCTCATCGTTTCGGCACACGGCTGCGCACAGTTTGATGTAGTAGTTCTTACCGTTGTTGGGAGGCACTGAACCATGGAAGTATTGAAAAAAATAACTTCTGTTTCTTGAAAATGTTGGTATGTTTTATTAACGCACAAAATGAACTTTGCATCAGAGCTGCGCCGAACCCAGTTTTAGAACCACTAGTTTAATGAGATAGCGAGGAAGACTGCTCGTAACTAGCCATGTGGTTTAACGTATGCTTTTCGCTCAAAACTCCCGCGTTACTTTCGACAGCTCGCGTTTACTGCGCAGCTGTCACGTATGTTAATGTTGGTAAGTTCTCTTAAAAAGATCGATGACTGGCTGCATGAAAAAACACCAACTCGCTCAACATCCCGCATCAAATTTACGCAATGGAAATCACTAAGGTTTAACCCAATTAGAACAGATGTTTTGGATCACGTTTGGCAGTCGCGTCAAGCATGATCCACGCGTGCCACTTTGCCTGAAACACGACAATGGCGACCACTTCTGGTGCACCTGTGCTGTGCTGAAAATGTACGTACTTTTAATGTACGTGCTTTACGCAAGACCTGCTCTGATTTTTGAAGTGAGTTATGTTTGGCATGTCACTCTCGGGAAACAGGCGAACGAACTTCTCAGTAACGTTAAAAACATCAGAAATGTGCTGGGCAAATAGGCACTCCTATTTGACATTGTGCATTTAGTACCTGCGGACTGCGCACTAGCACACGAAGCGGAAACAGCACTAAAGTGTCAGCCGAATTCTTCACACCCATTCTGCCACCGACACAAGTGGCGGCCTTTAGCTCCCTTGATACGCAAAATTTTTAACGGCGGATAGAGTGCTCAGATCAGAGAATTTTGAGTTCACGTTTACATGTGCATTTTGCAGTTTTAGTCACATCAGATGCTGTAAATATGTTGATTTTAGTAGCAATCCTGATGCCTTGCCAGTGATTTTAAAAGCCTTTGATGTGTACTAACTTTTATAAATCATAACTGTTGTAATGTTTCATTTCGGTGTTATCCGTGATAATCACCAGCTTTCTTTTTGCAGGCACGGAGTTGAAGACTTGATCGTCACTCCTTTCGCCCAGGTACGTTGGCAGCTCGTTGATGTTGTGTTGCAGCAGTCACAGAGATATGGGGTGGCATTAGTCAGGGTTAAAGTATCCACCTCTCAAATGGAAGCTTGTGTGTTCGATCCGAGACCACGGAGTGAATTGCCGTTGCGCTCCCCGGGCAATAGCGTTATTCCCAACCCGGCAGGAAGCAAATTTCAGGCTTAGGCCTGCCGCCAATTGCCGTCACCAAAAACAAAACAGGAATTTTCAATCTGGAGTCAAATAGCTTTTCGTTGTCGATCAGTATTGCCAGAAATGTTACTGCTTTTTTTCAGTTTGAATTGTTTATCCTCCATGCAGCATTCATTGTCGTTTGCTAGTTCTATCCTATCAGTTACGTTAGGTTGAAGTAACACGCGAAACCCAAATAAACGTTTGCGTTGGTTGTGGGCTTGTGAGACCGGCTGGGGCGTCTGGCACAATTGGATGCTATTATTGGTAGCGAGTATCATCTCGTTGCGTAAGAGAGTGCATCTGCATCGGACAAGTCACAGTTCATAACATTTTCTTTGAAAACCAGTTACTTGACAACAAGAAAGCAACACGTACGGTTCGTTTCCATCGTTTTTCCGGCAGTTTTTTGTTAGACTCAAAAGAAGGCTGTTTTTTTCTAGTGGGCATTAATCGTACTCCGTGTTTTTTATAACTTGTTAGAATAGTTGCATTGTTAATATATTTGTCAGTTGGTATGGTACTAATATCAGAAACAGTTGAATGTTACATATTGAGTCCGTCCAGATCTTGCATAACCCCTTGGAACCATGTTTAATTTACCTGTCAACGTGAGCAGTGTTTCCAACTTAACTTGTGCTCACCTTGAAATGATTATCCTTGGTATTTTCGCCGTCTGTTAATACTGTGCTTGCTTAATTGATAAATCTGGTTAATAATTGTTTAATCAGTGTGCAAATTGTCGTGCTGTTTACAAGTTCAGCTCAAACAGGACACAGAATGTTGGTAAGATGTGCTGTGCACACTTCTGGACACCGAAAACTCAAGCGAAACTAAAACGGTCGCTTTGAACCACTGGATTGCCTCTAAAAGAAGCTGAACTCGGAAGTTTTTATCCCCACATGTGCCCCCGAAATCATGTGCTTTTCATTATTATTGACATGCATGGAAGTTGAAACCCCGAACCTGACAAAATCGCTCGTTTGTAGAAAAGTCGTGTTCATCTTGCAGTAGTGGAAAAAAATCTATTGCGTGTTACATGTGTTTGCTTAGATGTAGGAAAAACGCGTCCATTGTTTAGCCACTGCACAAAAGCAGGCCCGAAAGTCTTTTTTAACATTAGGTTTGAATCATGCGTATGCAATAGTGTGTCATCCACACTACCGTATTTAGTTCAATTAAACCACGCATTTTTATGTGGTGTTGCAGTGGTTACGTTTGATGTCCAACATTAATCGGTTGCCCGTTGATTTTACCCCTCCATCTTCTTCTCTCGTGTTATGCTACCTCTGCGTATTGTCGCAACTCTTTTCCTTTGTTTCGTCAACGTTTTCCTGAAAAAGCAGTTTTCCGAGAAAAAATATCTTACATTTTTTTGTGCAGATTGAGGTTTTAAAAAGAGTCGCACCCCTAACAACTGCCTAGACGCGTGTACTTAGGTTTGAAGTTCACGTATTACCGCATGCGACGTACGCTTTGTGAAATCAAGTACCATGTACTCCTTTATCGCAGTTGTTATGTGGGATTAACTCGCCACATCCGCCTGGAACCGTTGCCGTTGCCTGAGATCACTTTGGTCGAACTCGAGTGGCAGTGTGTTGTCGATAACAGGCAAAGCTGTGAACTGTCTGACACTTAAAAGCACAAGCAACGACCACAGACTGATTTACATAATGCGATCACATGTAACGTTGCTGTTGTGTATTTGGTTGTGCGTTGCTTGGTAATTTAGTCAGGAAACCATTCGTCGCAGCGCTGTGCTCGTGAAGAGTCAAAGCTTGCGTGGCTGTCGGTCTGTGGGGGCTGCGCTTCATGCGTGGAGTTAAACCCAGGGATGTAATGCTAACAAAAATGGTGTGGGAACGCACCCAACAAACTAGCCATTTTAAAACAGCTTCAAACACATTTCAAAGCAAAACACGAAAATGTGTGGAAACGCTGTTCCCACGCGTTCCCGCCCCACTACACGTCTGCTTAAACCTAATACAGTATGTGTTATATAGATTAGTGGGCCAAAGCATATTGCAATTGAGATTTAGCAACACCTACCCTGAGACACCCTGCACTGAGACATCTCCAAATGGGTTTTAGCTTGCTCAGCGTTTGCTATTTAACTGCGCGTTTTGCACAAGCACAAATAAGGCTCATTTTCCAAATAGTTATCATTCTAAACCGGTGTTTCTCAACTTTTCTCCCCCACACCCCTCCTTCATTTTTAAAACAAATCGTGCGATGGTTCACTTCATGACCACATTGGATATGATGTTAAGGGCCACCGGTCTTTGTTCCGATCCTCATCTATAGTCATGAATCTTGAGTAATGACTGGAAGAGTGCTATTTCAAGTGCAAGCGGCTGAGATGGGATAATTGCAAAGAGTTCACGACCTGACACTTCCCGATAAAATGCGCAGCTGCGAAATTAACAAAGCCCTGAATGTTGAGACTCTTCTCAGAATAAAAAACCCCAGTTTAGATGATTTGACCACGTGACCAGAATGTCCCAAGAAAGGTTGGCGAGTCGACTCCTGCTGTCTCCATGCGCCGGAAAGTGGCCCAGAGGCCGTCTAAGGACGAAGTGGTGTTAATACATCTCCGACCTTGCTTGATCTCATCTTGTGTGCAGCCAGCGGAGCTATCAGAGGCTGCTGAAAATCGCAAGGTGTTTTTTTGACCTCCTAGGGCAGCTGCCTCCGCGACCTCTCCAGAGTAAAGCGGTTGTGAAAATTCTTGAATGTTTTCCCACAAATTTTGTATTGATTTCATGTCCCACCAAAATATTGCCTTGCACCCCACTTCAAGAAACACTGATCTAAAGAGTGATGGACAAGCTTACTGGCTGCGGGCATTATTCCCCGCAGGCAGCTGGCGGGCCATTGTTACTTGTGGTGCATCCTACAGAGCAAGAGCTTTTTCTTGCCCGTTTTTTTCGCGACCTTTTTTCACAGCTGTTAAAAGGCAAACAAGATTTTCTTCCATGGTTGCTGCGACCACTTTCATTGCTTTATACCACATGAATTTTTTCGGCATAAGAGGATTACTACTATCTTTGCCGGCCATTTTAAACAAACCTTCCCCGACCACGGTTTGCCCATTTGTGGTACAGTATAAACGTCACGTGCTAAAAGTTTTACATCCTTATCTGCCCGGCGTAAAATGTCGCAGTTGACGTGATTAACTTCGAACCTCAAACTCACGCAGGTGAGCTGTTTATATTAAGAGTCTTTTCTCTGCGAAATCAGTAGATCTTATTCCGCTGAAACTATTTTTTGCGTTCTTATTATTCCACGTTGGGCACTGCTCTGCCCCACACACATTGTTCTTAACTGAAATCGTAACAGTGAACTAAGCGACCCGTACGAAACCTGTTGCGTTTTACGTCGTCTTTATAGTCTTGGACTGCTCTTTTGCCTAGACCGTGGTATTATCTGGCTGTAGTGTTCGTCAACGCAACAAGTAGCGTGATGGTAAATTATTTAGGGTGAAAATTCTATAAGGTTCTACTCATTGTGCAACTCAGTTTCTGTACTTGCTAATTCGAAAAGCTCCCAAAAGCAAACCAAGATTGTTCGATTGCTTTGTGGATTTGCTGCAGACCAAAAATGTAGGTGCGGGGTCCCTGTGAAAGCGGTTTAAAAGATTAAAACTAGTAAATTCAGCAACTCAAGCGCGTAGTTACATTAGTTTCGCATGTTAGCGCATATGCGCAGGAATTGCGTACAGTTTTCCTGTATGCGGTTGTTCTGTGAGGAAACTTCGGTGAGTTGCACGCGTAAAAGCAATTCCTTGGTCGTTTGAACGTGCGTCTTTTGCGCTAAAGTCTGTTTTCCGTCGTTTTAATTACACAGAACGGCAACTCCAACTGTGGGTCACCTCCGTAGTCGGTCGTGCCGGAGTGTTGTGACAAGAGACGGGCAAAAAGAGCAGTTGCGAGCTGTGCGGAACGAACTCCGCAGGTATTAGGCGCAGGCGAAGAGCTGTTCATTTCGTGCGGAGGAGGAGCTCAAGTTTTCAACAAACATACTTATATGTTCAGGTAGAAAGAAGAATTCTTCGGAGTCCAGGGGGAGGCAACTTTGAAATTTTAATTTTTGCNGAGGCGGAGCAAACGTCCTTGGGGTTGGAGCGGATGCGGAGNCATAAAAATAAGACTTTTTCCACCTCTGGTTGTGNCGCGCTGTCGAGGCGTTTCATCCGCCAAGCCAGACGTGCTCTCCCTAATGATGCGGTCTTACTTTTCTCTTTAGCTAGTAGTTTGAGCTGATTTTGAGGCAATATTCCTGCTTATGTCTGTGCACGATGAGATATCTCGCAGAAACACGAACGCAGTTAGAGCTGCGCTGCCCAAAATATTTCATATCCTGAGGTTCCGGTTTGGCGTGTTCGGTGTTATGTCATCTGCTTAACTTTCCTTCCATCGTTTTAAGCCTTCGTTAACATGACGACGACTTCTGTTGTTGAGCCTCGAGGTCATCTTTAACTTGAAATTTGTGCGATAGGAAATGTCAGTTGTTTATAACTTCACGAACACTCCGTTTGCATTTCTTGCGCTAGTCGCGATTAAAGCAGATCATTCCAACCTTAAATTTTGTATTGTTTTCCCAGTTGGTCAATTTGTGATCCTGTTGCGCTGAAAAACATGGCTTGTGCTGAATTACACACCAGGTTCAGATAGTTGTGGCCGAAATTACCAGCGTTTTGTGGAAGATTCTACATGCAGTTATGATACTCGTGTGTGCCCCATGTCAAATCTGTGCTGTAAGGTTACTTTTCGGCGCGGCATACGGCTTGAATTGCACCGATGCTTGAGGAGCACGTCGTCATGCTTTTAAGTTTGAACTAATAGCTCTTTAATATGTACGTCGCGATCGAAACCCTTGGGTAACCATGCTTATCACAACGCGTATCTGTTTGACTGTACCAGCGTGCGATTTTACTCGCAAGAGTTTTCTTCTGCAAACGAAAGATTAGCAAAAATGTGGGAATGGCGAGTTCGTGTGTTTCGCACACTGATTAGTATGATTACGACAACCTATACTCATGAGATCCCAACGTGGTGTGTTTCTTCACGGGGAGTAATTCCACATGCGGATTAAAGACGCGAAGGACGATAGGTCGGTGTTGCGACTGACTCCACAAAACTACCTACGCAATGATTCTGTAACATTCCCGCGGCGTTCAGAGGTTCATAGAATTCATCGAAATGTTGTAGTGCCTAAGCTGTTCTGATTTCATTACAGAAGCTCTGAAGTGAATCAAAGGGATGGAAAGGTTTATAATTCCGGACCATAACCTGTTTTAAATTTGGTATATACTTCTTTCCGCCCTGAAAACCTTTGTTTTTTGACCAGTTTCTGCAGAAAGTTTGTCTTAGCCACTAGGCCAGGGGTCACCAACGTGGTGCCGGCAGGCACTGGGTCGCCCGCAAGGGCCAAGTAGGTCGTCCGCGGGCCTGTTCCAAAAATAACATTAGCATGACCAATGTCTTGACATTAACTAATATCAAATAATTGGTAAATTGAGCAAAATTTTTATTTCAGAAGTGTGTATCAAACTAGTAGCCCTTCGCATTAATCGATACCAAAGAAGTTGCTCGCAGTTTCAAAAAGGTTGGTGACCCCTGCACTAGGCGATTTATACTTATGGCAACATTGCAGACAACTCCAATTATTTTCGGAGCTTTGACACGATCTGACGTGGCGCATGTATGGGTTCCTTTGGACACAAGTCGTCTTGCTGGACGGCTTGTACCGGCGCACTTACTCTTTGACCACCCATGGGAATTTTTGCAATGCTTCAGGCTGTAACTTACGGCCGTAGCCTGTGACGATTACCTGGTGAGGCAGTGACATAACACGTCAAGCTTTCCTCCCACATGTCTCAAGTGCATTAGAAGCTATCTATCTGTTCGGTTACGTTTTGCCCTCGGCATTTTAGTTGGATTCACACTTGGCGTCTAGACTTTCTCAAATCAAGCATTGTAATTGCCTGTATCTCTGTCAAGATTCAAGATCTCGTAGGGAGCCAGTCATGCAGGAATTTTCTGCACTTACTCAATTGCTCCTTTTCATTTGTTCAGATAATTTCAGTTCAAAAATATTTTTGCCTGTTCTTTCAAGTTAGTTGCTAATCGTGATCATTATGTGCAGCATGTACTGCGGAGATATGTAAATGTCACTGGTTTGAAGACTTTCAGGTTTAACTTCCTAACTAGCAGATGTTATGCGTGAACATAATCTACACACATGCGAGATACGACTAGCGGGGTTCGTTTATTCATCATTAGATCTCATTTGCGAGCCAGTCACCGTGCCATCCTTTTCAACCACTCCATTGATTTGTTTTATGTTGCCTTAGTAATTTACCTCCATTTTAACGTGGAAAAAATTGCTCGAAGCGACGAAGTTGGTCATGTCAGAGATCAAATAGTTCGCATTTTTCAACGTACTTCGTGCAAAAAATGCTTGCTCTTCCGATTGTCACTCGAACGACCTAGGTATTGTAGAGTTGAGACCCACGTTGTCCGAGTACGTTTTCACAAAAAATCTACCCGTTTAAGTTTGCATGCTGTAATGTCTTTTCCACTTCGGGATGTATTGGTCTAATGCCGAGACTACTGCTACTTCTTTGTCACTGCAGAATTGCAGAAGGCATTTTTACACCATATCGATTTTGGTATGGTGCAAATGCCATTGTATTTATTGTACTGCATATTTAGAATGCCTGGTGTTCCAAACTGATTGGTTACAAGACGCCCCAACAGCAAGATGTACTCATCGCGCGATCGACTCCGTGAGGAGCAAATGCATGTTTTCTTCACCGAGTTGTTTGAACTGCTTTTTCGTTTTTATAGAAGCGAGTTCTGCTCTTGGTGTAGCGGGAATTGCAACTCATGTTTTTACGAAGCAGCGTTTTAACCGCCTGCACGCTGTTCGATCGAACGTGTCATTATGACCCCATGACCCCCGTCCTTCCTTACATTGTAACGCCCCTGAAATGCTGATTTCAATTTCAGTAATGTATGATTTCCGTCAGGTGCTTGCAAGTTTAAGGCGAGTGCGAAACGAATTCATCCAACTCACAAATATTCCATCCACTAGCAGGTGAGATGTAGCATTGCATGTTGTTACTTCGCTAATATTGACCTAGCTTGTTTTGTCTGATCGTGCTCCCTGTATCGCAAAGTTTATAAATAAGAGCGGTCTTATCGAAGGTTGTGGGTTTGTTGGCACACCAAGAGCACATGGCCAACTGCTGTAGAAACTGCATACCGATCACATAAAGTCCCCAAGAAAAGTCTCCACCCCTTGGTGCCTATGGCTATTTCATTGTTACGTTTTACCGTTGAGGTGTATCGCTCCGCAAGGACACAAGTTTAATCAGTGAATCTGATTCGCTCTTGACCTGTGAGAGGCCGAAGCCATCACTCAGGCTCGCGGCGGCTGGAGACACGAAATAGGCTGGGGATTTTAGGGGTGAATGTACAATCTATTGCCTCCCATTTTGCGTTACGTTTGAGAGCTCACAACTGCAACCAGTTCACGCACAAAAGCGGGGCGGGCTGCTCTTAAAGCATGGTGACGAGAACCAACACGTAGCAAGAAAACAAGAGGCGAAAGAGCGCTGACAGAAAAGCGATTGATTGACTCCCTAGCAAAAGAACGCGAGGTCGTAAATAAACGCGAAAATAATGACAACAGAAAAACGCCTTCAACAGAAGGTGCAACTGATAAGTCACGTGACCCATGCGAACGAAGTCACGTGATCCATGCGAACGCTGTGTGAACGGCTCACGCTAGAGATGGCACGGGCCGCTGCGGTCTGCTTGCCAATTAGGCGAAAATTTTTGTTTTTGCAAAGTTTCAAAATCTAACAAGGAAATGTGTTGCAGCTGTTCTCTCCATTTTACCGTTCTGCTAATGTTCTGTTTACTTGTTTCCACGCAAACCAGTGAACCATGTTATGAATCAATCAAAGCAACAAACACTTTCATTTAAAGTCTGTCGCTGTCGCCGAGGTTTAGGCAGAACCGTCGTCAGAAAGTTTTCAATAGGGGGCCTTGCTTTGCGTTTCTGCGGGGTGGCTTGACATTCTAAAAATTGCCAAAACTCCACTGATTTATAGTGTTTCATGTTTCAATTTGGGGCGGGGCTTGGATCTTTGTTTGGGGGGATTAAACCCACCAAAGCTCCTCCGTGGCGACAGGATTAGGTTTAAGTTTAGGACAGGTGTTATCAAACTTTCTCTGGCCATGTACTCCTTCAGCATTTCGATAGATGAGCATGTACCCCTAAAATTTCTTATGACAAGAAGGCTGTGGAAAATAACAAGAATGTGTTTACCAGTAAGCATATAATGATTTTGAAAATAAAATTCACTGATGTATGTATAAATATTTCGAAATGAATAATATGTAAACATGTTTTTTCCCTTCTATTGCTAACCTCAAACGTTCCCCTGCAGATAGGCAAATGCACCCCTACTAGCATAGCTGGGTACATGTGCCCCCAGTTGGGAACCCCGTTTAGGATTAGGTGTTAGGTTAGGGTTTAATGTTTAGGTTCAGTATGTTACCAGAAAGTGTAGTGCAGCCTAGCACACACTTGTGGGTTAGTGTCACGTTGCAGGCGGCGGACGAATAAGTTTTCAAAAGTGCTTTGGCGGACCTATAGCCATTAAGACTACATGGTTTTATTGTCCAAAAGACAATGAACTGAAAACTTACGTGTTGTTACTTTGGTTTTGAGGTTGCGGTATATTACGGGCCGGTCCGGGCCAGAAAATAAATTGTGGTGTAGCATAGACGGGCCGGGCTGCCAAAGTGCTGGCCCGTGCCATCTCTAGCTTATGCCCACCAGGAAGGGTCAATGAGCAGTCTATCACAAATGCGTTCATTCCCGTCCGCACGTACTAGTCCATATAGTTGGGCCATTAGCCTCAACAGTACAATTTAAGCAACTAAGCGTTTTGAATGAGTGTTATGTTACCGGAATGAAAGGAAAACAGTTCGTTGTTTATTAAAACAGCATGAGCCTTGCGTTGAACGGAAAGTGCAAGTTGTAATTTTGTTGTATCTCGTGGACCGCTGAGCCGTAAATCTGGCAAATTCTAGCACTAAAACAAAATAACCTCTCGGTTTTGAAACCGAAAATACCCAAATACGTAAAAAGAAAAAGTGAAAAATATTCGTGAATGCTACGCACGGCGATTTTCAAAGGTCATCAGTAATTCTATATTACTCAATGGTGGAATTGGAGACGGTTCGATTTTTTCAAATGCAAAACGATGTGTTACGCCAATCAGACGCGTATGTGCCAAGGGCACATTTAACCGCAATTCACTTGTGACGCAGACAGTACAAAAGCCCTATGTACCTCAGCACAAAAGCCCCTGGCTGGCCGGATTGTACTGGTGCGCTTGCTCTCAAAATCGATAGTTTGATAAGATTTTGTTGAGCTTCAACCAGTAGATGTTGCAAAGGACAATAGGATCAATATTTTGCTAAGTGGAAATTGCAGAAACCTATTGTTTGTTTTTTACGTCGTCACGATTGTAGTTCGCATGTATCTCTATTAACCTGATCAAGTCTTGTTTAACTTTTTGCGCGTGAGCAGTAGGTTTGTCGTCAGGCTGTGCAACATTCGCTGATAGTAAGGTCCACAACCCGACGAAAAATTTTGGTTTGGACAAAATCTGTTATTCAGGATTTATGTAACTTTTGGATGGCTATAGGCCGTTCCCCCACTTCCCGATTACACATTGCTGAGAGCGATGTTGTTTGGTCGAGACGGATATTTCTGCGTACACCGGGGTTCGTCCGGCAAATGACGAAATTTAGCTGCATATTGCCCTGCGGCCCTCAGGTTATTTAAATTTTTGGTGAGATCGACAGTGCCGTGTGAATTTTAAGATTTGACGATCGTATGAACTTCGTGATAATTAGTCATGCAGACCTTTCTTGTAAGTCAAACGAATTAAACATATAACATTGTTGGTAACGCTAAATTCGCCCTGAAAATTTTTTGTAAAAACCTGCTTACAAAAATTGGCTTATTCTTAGCAGAAAGTCACCGCTAGGAAGCGGGAAACTNCCCTCCAGTCCCACGACCCCCGCTAACGTCCAGTCCCCCCCTGCTCCAGGAACGGAAGAGTTTCTGCAACGCGCTGTAAATACACTGGAAGAGCTCGACTGGTGCCTTGACCAGCTTGACACAGTGCAAACTCATCGCTCTGTGAGCGAGATGGCGTCCAATAAGGTAAGTTTTTTATCTGTTGCGCATGCCGTCTGTGCTTGAACGTGCTGGACCTGGCCTATACTGCAGCATGCTTGATCTGGCAAGATGTTTGCTGTAGCGTGCGGAGCCTGTCGATAGCTCAAATGCTGCATGTGCACGCTACTTTGGTTTTGACGTGCTGTTCGGCTGGGCATCAGTGCTCAGCCAGAGATGCAGCGGTGTAGTAGAGACCGTCACCTCTGAGACTTGGTTAAAGGCTCGGTACCGAGATCTATCATAAAAGCGACCGATGCTCCACAGTCCGCACGCACACACACCTGAAAATTTCTTATATCCACCAAAAAAATTTTTGAAAAACATTATCAACACTTCATAGCTGGTGATTTTGTTGAATTTCTCGAATTTTCCCACCTCTTCTGTTATTTTTTAATAATTTTCCGAAAATACGACAGACAGTGAACAAATTTAATTACTGAAGCTTAACTAAGCCACATCGATGGAGTATTCTGAGTTTCGAGACAATGGGCTCGAGACCGAGATCTGCAGCCTTCGAGACATCGAGAGCAAGTCTCGTGACTCATCACTGCAGAGCTGCCAGCCGACCCCGAACAATCAATTTGCTTTTTATCTAATTTGGTTTGCGCCATAAATGAACTTGGGTTAGGATTTGAATCAGTAGTTGGAATTTACGTTACTGGTGGGCTCTTTATTGCAAAGCAACGTGACAGTTGAAGAAAATAATTTGCATCCGAAACACGGACTGTGCGAACAATGACATGAAAAGATGCGAGCCGTATGAACAAAGCAGAATGTCGCAAAGAAAACAACCCACATCAACGCAACACCACACCATTAAGCGACGTCAGGTCAAGTTCCACTGCCGAATTGAGACGGGATTTAGTTCCTGAAAAATACCGATTTCTTTGTCGATACACTCACCTCTGGGTACGCGTTGGTTCATTTTGACTCAGCCTCCCTATATTCTCCACTGTCGACTTCAGTCGCTGTGACGTGACGTAGATTTTTTACAGCGTATATAATACGGTAAATGCGAAAAATATACATTAAAAATCCCCGAGTGCTTTGGCTGAACAGCTAAAAATGTGTCGAAATGCCCTTTGAGGGACTTGGTTCGCCGCTGCGGCTATATCGCTGAACAAGGCACTGGTGCAAAGCCTCCCTTTTACCGTTTGTAATACGTGAAACGTGATATCAGCTCCAGGCTGATGAATGCGCGCTCGTGTGTGAAGAGTAAAACGATAAGCTTGTATTTACTGCTTTGGCGTGGCTTGTTACTGTTGGACGACTTTTCAGCAGTGCCCGAAGACAGCAGCGTCGTTTTATTGACCTTTTGCCGAGATTCGCCTTCATGCGACGTCCGTCAGTTGGCGAAATGTTTTCTCTAGGTCGCAGTTAGATTAAGCTCCTTGGTCAAACTCGTTCAAGATTGCTTATTGATCTTTGTGCTTTACTGCCTTACTCTGTTAACAAGAGGCTATGGCATCACATCCACAATGCGACTTACGTTGGCTGCTCGGCGGTTTCCCCAACTATCCCTGAAACGGGTTTCTCCTTAGATTTATAGTCCAGTCGTCTGCTCTTATCAAGCCTTACCGTTATTTACGCTTTACGCAGTTCAAACGGATGCTCAACAAAGAGCTAAATCACCTGGCGGGCATAAGCAAGTCTGGCAATGAAGTTTCTGAGTTCATTTCTTCGACTTTTCTCGGTAAGTATCAATGGGCGGAAGCTGAGACGAATTTTATTTAGGGCCTGTTTTTGCGTCTTCTGCTTTTGCTGTAGAAGCTAATGCTGCTTGCTCTCACTGTGCGCGTCTGCTTACAAGGATGCCGTTCAATTTAACTACGGTAGTCGTGGAGAAGAAAAGTTCGACACCACGGAATCAGGAATGAACGGCACTCAGTACTCTGTGTTGCTGTTGCTGATGTGCAGCTGGCAAACTTCACAAATGGGTCAAACCGCGCCTGAGCTTTGCCCAGGACTGAAACTAGGAATGTTTTGAAACAGGATGGCCAGCCAAATTCTGGCTTTTGCGTTAAAGTGACAAAATAGTGCTCGAAAAAAGAGGTGCGTGTTTTCCTGAAAAGTTATGAAAAAACAGCTGAAGATGCTGAAGGATTTTTCATACGGTAATGGAAGCATTGAATATATAATGTACGCTAGTTGCAGATTTTTTAGAGAAAAAGCTCCTGGCTTTTCTGTCGATAGTTTTGATATACCATTGAACTATGGACTTAGCAGCGAGTTTTTTAAGTTTGTTATACTCAGGTTGCTGTAGGAGTCTTTGTGTCAAAATATGTCGTCCTACACAGGGTTTGTGGGAAATCGCAATTTCGTTGAACATTACGATCTTCTCACCAGCACACGCTTTATTGCCATTTTGTCATAGCATGATTTAAAAATTTGGAACCGGTTACGTTATTTACACCGTCTATCAGTTATACGTCAATCTCGTAAGATTGATTGAAGTGGGTCGTATAATAATTGATAACACGAATACCATTGTGCCAGACAGGGTTTTGGCACACCATCAGCAACACGAATAACATAAACACATTGTGCAAGTTTGCCGGCTTTGTTTTTGTTGTACCAGGGCTGTTGCGTTCGAGTGGTCGACGCCTTGGATTGGAGCAAAGGTTCTTGAACTTCTTAACTGCGCCCTGTTTTACATCATATGTCAAAACGCGCGCTCCTTTCCATATCTAGATCAAGAAATGACAGTAATAGGGAGTCTACCAACCTTCGCCTCCATGGAAATCCTACACACACCCCAGTGTAGGGACCCCTGCACTAGGGGTTAAAAGTGGGGCAAATCTTATAAGCAAGTTTAAAGAGAAACTGTTACTTAAGAACTTTGTTTCAATTTGTAATCTTTGCCGATAATTTTAGTTCATCTTACTACCTCATCACGGAGGTTGAGGTATTGGCACAGTTGCCAGCTGTTCAGTCGTAATCATTATTGTTGACGACGATGGTTCAGTGAAGAAGATTTGGGGGCGCTTTGAAGAGGAGATTTATGGATGTTTTGACAAAAATCAACATGAGTTTTGTGGACTTGGGCCAAGACCCTCGAAAAGCAGTTTAATGTCAGAGCAATAGCATAGAGGTCCATCCATTTTGAAGAATGCAGACAAGTCTTGATTTCGTTTCCTATAGTAACTAACCTTGACATCTTTCTCAACCAAGTTTCTTTCCTGCAGTCCAGATGCAAGAAGCTCTGCCTTCTGCTTGGAGAGGCTCATATTTCTGATTAAATCGTTGCTGCGAAAATGAAGCTGGCCTTTTTCTGCCCCTTCGTACTCTGAATCTGTTGTGGTGGCAGAGAGAACACCATCAACCTCGATGTCTTCACCAACACTATCAAGACGCTTTTGAGGTGCTTGCGGTGTTAAAAGCCGTTAATGAATGCATCTCTAATGAATCCATCTCGATGTTCGGTTTTTGAGACTACGCCAAACTTCACCGACGCAACTGACGCTTACAAGTATTTATTGTCCATGCTTTTGCCCGGTGAGTACCGGGCAAAAACTTCATCAAGAGTCTTGATAAATACGCTGTCTAGCGCTCTAATTGCAATGTCATATACTCGTGAAGTTTATATGACAAAAAATTCGTTGGTGCTTGCAACTTGTCCATTCTCACTCATTCGGTCTCGTAGCACTAGCGGATCCACGGGGCAGTTTGGGGCAACTGCCCTCCCAAAAGTCTGTGGCGCCCCTTTCATGCAAATGCACCTCTTTTTGGTGCTTATCTTAGTAGAAGCAGAGATTAAGACTGCTACTCGAGGAGTTCTTCTGTACACGCCCTACCTCGGTGAAACATCACTGCAACAAAAAGAATTGCAAAACATTTTTCGAAAATTTTTGAAAGAACTTGCTCAGCTAGCTCTCATTCATTGAACACAATACGACCGGAAATCATTTTAAGCAAGGACAAGCAAGCACATCTGGAACGATACAGTCTGGTATATAAACTTCCAGTCCAATCTTCAAACGTGAAACGGTATTAATCACTTTATTGAAATTATACCTTTACGAGTGGCGTTAAATGATTTCAGGGCAATATGCGTTTAGGTTAAATGTGAATCTATGTTGCGATTATGAGTTTTTCTTTGATAGGAGCAATTTCATAGCAAATGCCTTTTACTCATTTTTGTTTTTGAATTATCGCTTCAGCAAAAAAATGTGCTTTCCATGTGCATTGTACATGCAACTGCACAAGCTTTGTCTGGAAACGTGATTGTCAATTAGCTATTTAGTAGACTCTTGTCTTGGGACTTGAGTTGTCATTGTTTGTGTAAGAATAATTACCTCTGAGCAGGTGGGGAATACGTTCAAAACCTTGTTTTTTCTGATCTCCCTTAGGATACTGTAGCTAAAACATTTTTTCTGCCCCTTCGTTTGGGTTATATCTTTTAAACATTTTTTGTAGACAAGGAATTGTTTGGGACGCCAACAGTATTATTAGTTACTCTTTCACCTTTTTGAGCCCGTTTCAAAAGTTTTGTGAATTAAATGATATAGAACGCGTTTATAACTGTGTTGATTCCCTGAAAGATCGCACAGTTCAACCAACAAAACGAGCTACTTTCTTGGTCTGCAAAAGACAACCACGGTTGTGTGAAACCCAACGATTGCCACAGGGAACTAGGGGTATTTAAGTAAGTAAAGACCTTTTCGGCGCCCTCCCTATATGACTGTCTCCCCTGCCCAAACGCCTGGTCTGGATCCGCCATTGTCTCTTAGGCAGATACATGGATTTTAGAAGGTCCTCTTCCAGTACTTCCACTCCAGTGCAGTATCTCCACACACAATACCTTCGGTACCAATGGCTTAGCGCACTTGGTGTGACCGCATCTCGCTGATGCATTTTCGTTTGTTCTCTGTCTCCACCTACCGTATGTTTGCCACGCGTTCCATTAACAGTTGTCTGCGGAGGGCAGTAGAGCGATTTAAACGAGAATTCCATTGCTCTAAGTCTAAGACGACAGTGCATTTTACGTAAGTTGGAATTATATGGTCAAGTTGTACTGCTATCAAGTGCAGAATTTATAATGTCGGCCATTCTCGTTTATTCCTTGCTTTACGTTTCGTCCCTTCTCCATCCAATAGCTTGTCTTTCAAACAACCAACGCTTTTAGCTGGCACAACCTTGAAGCCAAAGCTTAAACTTAATGACTTCAATCGTCTTCGATTTCATTGCTTAGATTGAAACGTTCGTTTGTAAATAAAATCATCCCATGCTTCTGCGTTAGCAGCTGCACTGCAAGGTAGTGATCAGGGCGTCTCACCGCCAGTTATGCATGAAGTTATTATCGTGCGGTGCTACTAGTTCCCTAACAATCCACGCGTTGCTGGTATTGCTTCCAGCTCTGATCCGCTTACCAGTAAACGGTTTTCTCTAAAATGTGATGTGTTTGACATTCGGTTACCCAAGATATTAAATGCAAACTCGCAGCTCGAATTACTTTACTTAGAGCTGCGTTGTAAAGTACCTTTATTAACGTTTGTCAAATCTCTGAGAGTCGACCAATACTTCGACCATCATGCAACAGACGAGCTGCAGCAGGGTTGGTAGACACTTCATCAGCGCTATGGCCAGACGAACTTTCATAAACGTCCTAAGCTTCGTGCTAAAGGCAAAACGTGGCTTTCAGGAAATAAACTACAGATGAAGAGTTCGAATGATTAATTCCATAATAATGGTATAATGCGTCTTTTAACTATTTCCATTCCCTGGATTTAAAATATAAAACTGGGTAATTTCAACTGTCAGGAAGGGAAGTATGCTTGTGAGAGTGCACATTGGAGACAGTTTGAGTGTTTAAATTCCGGAATGTGGTACCACATGCAAATTAGCTCAAAATCCGACCATTTTCAAAAATACTCGAAAGGCTAAAGAAAGCCCATTTCCAAGATGCACGTCTAGTGTGGTTCTAGTGGAATGGTTTTTGTTTGCCCGGGTAGAGACCTTAACGTTCATATACAGTTTTTTCTGCTACGGGTGGTGAAATTTGTCGACACGACCTATTTTATTCGGTCATGTTTCATTGTGGTGTGGATGCTGCACTGGGATATATTACAACGTTGCAATACGACAGGCATCACATTTCAGCTTTGCTTTTGTGCAGTTTTTACTCATACTCTGTGCTTCTTCGGCGAAGGACGAAAAGCTTCTTGTGATTTATTTTCGTCGACCATTGCGCAAGCTTCTGTGATGCTGCGGAATTTTGCCAGGAACCGCTTCAATTGCTTCTTAGCTGTCTACACAGGCTTGTCACGCTATAGTCGCGGCCTGGAGTCCCGTTTTTTGGCTTTGATAACTGTGTTTCCACATCGTCGCTGAATGCACCAGGACAAAAGGCAGGCGCGAGCATTGACGTCAATCGCAATACGATAGGGTTTCGCAGCCCATTGTTGCATGCTCGCGTGTTGGTAAAGGTCTCCTTCCTAACAAAGCGGTGGTCTCCAGTTCATTCTCTTCCGCGGCTACCTCCGTCCACAGCTCGTCCGTCACGAAGACCCGTCAATTTAGCCCCTCATTCATACATTCCTTGTTACACTCCAGTCTGATGTAATACGCTTCGCTCTGACCATGACGCGGTAAGCAATTAAATTAAACGACTCACCATTGCCAGCTTTTGATCATGCGTAGCCGCCAAAGATCCATTCTTGTGACTTGACGCCTTTCCACTGCGCGCTTGGCAAAGCGCAGTGACTCTGTGTTTTGTGGTGCGAAGCGGCCGGGTGTGTGTCTGTGTTCCTACGCGCATTGCGCAGCTGTTGCAGTTAGTCGTCATTAGGTCGGCTTCCTCGAAATTCTCCGTCAAACTGCTTCGCACCCTGATCGTTGCAGACGAGTTCGTGATTTGCTATCGTTGAACCACCTGTTCGAAGCTGCGTCCGTGGATGTGATCTTAAAGCGAGCCGATTGGTGACTGACAGGCTGCCAGCGCGCTGCCATGCTAAGCCAGTACCTCCCAACCTTTATAGGCTCACGGCATCCTGCAGCAGAAATAAATACATTTTGCAGCATCCAGTGGCGATCCCACAGCAATGTGCTATGATGACCTTTTGAAAATGTGTTTTCAATGGCTCACTGAAAAAATGTATGAGCTCGCGGCACCCCTGTGTATGGCAAATGGAACCCCGGTTGGGAACGACTGTGCTAAGTGCTCTGTTCACGCACAACTGTGCCTATTTCAACAAAATGTCATTTCTTCGTGTCTCATGCATAGCGCTTGATCATAGGCTTGCAAGTTGCATCCACAGCAAAAAAGACCCTGACCGTGCTCGTAGTTCGGAGATTGTGCGTTCAGCCGCTGGAACCAATAAATCCGCACTCGCTGTCAAAGCAATTATTCCGTGGAAATTTTGTGGAGCGAGTGACATTTTCAAGCGGATAAATTCCGATCCTCTACAATGCGCGGTCTGCCGATTGACGTCAGCGTCCGTCCATCTGCTCAGATACATCAAGTCAAACAGGGCATTGAACTGAACATTTTCCACGACGAGCCTTTATCTTACCCTTCCCAACATGCAATAAGTGTCTGTCGCATTAAGCAGTTGAGCGACAGCGCTGAAAATCTTTCCCCGCAGGCCCCTAATTTACTATGGCTTGCTCGTTAGTCGGTCGTTCCACGTTGTCGCGAGGGTGCACTATCAAGCGTTGCACCGACTCGTGGAAGCCTCTGCTTTTGTTTATGAGCTCGCAGATCGTTGCGATAATAAAGTTTTGAGAAGACGCGTCTCAGGGTTGTTGATGTGTTCAGAGCATCAGCTGAATTCGGTTGCGGCATTGCAGTAATTTCAGTTGTGTAGTTTCGCGCAGGTGCGTGCAAAACACCTTTGCTCACGTAATCTGCGGTCAGAGTGAACTACAGTAGAGATGGCACGGGCCAGCACTTTTTGCAGCCCGGCCCGCCCAGCCCAGCCGGTTTATTCCAAACTACAACTTTTTTTCTGGCGTGGCCCGTAATATAAAGTAACCTCATATGCAAAGTAACAAGTTTTCAGTTCATTGTTGTCCTTTGGATATTAAAACCATGTAGCCTTATGGCAGAGTGGCTATAGGTCCGACAGCGGACCTTCACTTTTGAAAACTTATTCCTCCGTCGCCTGTAACGTGACACAACGCATGACAAGAGTGCACTAGGCTGTTCTACACTTGCTAGTAACGTACTAAACCTAAACCAGGCGTTACCAACATGGTGCATGCGCGCACCAGGTCGCCCGTACGGACCATGTGAGTCGCCCACAGGCCTGTTCTGACAACAACATAAACATGATCAGTGTCTTCACATTGTTAAATATATTTAATTTTTATTATTAAGATAACATAATATGAAGACAAATTGTGCAATTTTTTTCAAAAGTGTGTGTATCAAACTGGGAGCCCTTCGCATGAATCTGCACCAAGAAATAGCTCTGAGTTTTAAGAAGTTTAGTGACCCTTGCCATAACCCTAACCTAAGCCTAGCCCCTAATACTAAACTAAGGGTTCACAAACTGGGGTATAGGTACCCCTAGGAATATATTGTCCTATCTGAAAGTGTACATTTAAGGTTAGCAATAGAAGGGAAAAATTATATTTACATATTATTCATTTCGAAATAGGCTTGGTCATATTTATACATAGGTCTACATCTGTGAATATTTTCAAAATCATTGTATGCTTATATTGGTAAATATATATTTGTTATTTTCCTCAGCCTTTTTGTCATAGAAATTTTAAGGGTACATGTTCATATAACGAAATGTTGAAGGAGTACATCGTCAGAGAAAGTTTGGGAATACTTGTCCTAAACCTTAACCTCGGCGACACACTATAAATGAAAGTATCTGTTGCTTTGATTGATTCATAACATGGTTCACTGATTTGCGTGGAAACAAGTGAAACGGAACGGTGGCATAACGGTAAAATGGAGAGAACAGCAGCAAAAAAGTTCGTTGTCAGATTTTGAAACTTTGCAAAAAACAAAAATTTTCGGCGAGCAGACTGCAGCGGCCCGAAATGACGTCACCGCTAAAACAATTGTTAGCGGACTGTTACAAAACCTTTTAGCGGACGGCCCGAAGACTGGACTGTTAGCGGCCCGTGCCATCTCTAAACTACTAGTCTTCTGCGGTGACTAGCAAGCCACGAGCTCCACATGTTTCGCTCGTGTCGGCTTACTTTCCAACTGGCGAATTTCTTGGTTACCCTTATAATCAGAAACGTGTACCAGTGAGAGCTAAAAACGGCGGCCATTTTTCAAATGCTCATTAGGTTATCGTGAGGCCGTTAGTCATCCTCAATCACGTTCTTTGACTGTAATCGCTAGCAAGCAAATCGCCGTGTCTGCCGTGACACGCTGTGCAAATTCTCGGATTTCGACACAGCCGGCCAGTGCTGTCTTTATTGGACGCATGGAAAGACCCGACACGCTCAAATGTCGTTCGATATGTTTTAAAGCCGTTTGGTTATCGCGGTTCGTGCTCCGAGCCGCAGGTCCCTTGTTTATTTTTTTTGCTGTTCGCCCATCGTCGTAAGATCGCAAATGCAGACGCGCTGTTACGCATTAAGTGTGTTTCTGCGTTGGCACCAAGTCAAAACATGCTGAAAAGTTGATGCACTCGCCAACCAACGCTTTTCAGAATTGTTAAAGGCGACCTGTTGATTTTTTTGAGCGTGTTAATTTCTGGCGGCGTGTGACGCTCAGCGCTATGCAGCAGGCTCGGCATGGAGGCAGCATGTGCTGCTGACACCCGCACGCTTTTATTACGTCAATGGATAATGAAGATTGTTTCCGGCAGTGGTTGTGCTGCCCATGGAATGCAGGTTGCCAGCTCATTTTCGTGTAGGTTCCTGTTGAGTGAACACGGCAGTCCGATTCGGTTGTGCAGTCCCTGTTGTTATGAGCCGAAACTCCTAGCAAACAATCTTGGTGGCGTGAAGAACGGAGATTTTTGAGATAGGCACTGCGATTAGCACGAGATAGTGAAAGCTTTGTCGCTGAAAATCGAACACCACAACGCAGCCGCTTTTGTTTGCTCTCCGCTTCAGCATTCAAGTGATTTTTGATTTGGTCAGAGCGCCATCGGATTTAGGCGGACAGGCTCAAGTGGAAATCACTAATACTTACGCGACTCCAGCATTCCAGACCGCCGTTGCTTGTTGTGGCCGCCTCAGAGCAGGCGTCGTGTTAATGATAAAAGGGCAACAACGTTTTCTAAGCAACAAGTACCGTAGTGCAAGTTTAAATACGAGAGCGCTGTTGGGTGCTGGCAAGTGAATTAAATCGCCTGCCTTCAGACTTTGCCTGCGCGTTGGTCTGTTGCGGTTTTAATAATTTACCAGTCATTCAGGTTCACAAAAAGTCATCAAATCCTTGCGTAACCTACGCACTCTAGTTTTCCTCTTACGACAGTGTGTTACCTGGACTGTCTTTACGGACTGTTAACTTTTGTTTCGTGATTTAAGAGATCAATGGATTGTGTGATGTGTCGGGAAAGTACAGTAAGGAACAGTAAGCCGTTCGCTCGTAAAGATCCTCACTCGAAGATAATATTATGTTGTCTGGACACCTGTTAAGCGCTTGAACCTGCTGACGAGGGTTTTGTTTAGTCGACTGAAAAAACGACAAAAATTACATAGAACAGGTTCTGCTGCGTTTCACGTCAGTGGTCATTTGCGTACATATACCATGTCCGACAGTGCATCATACGCCAATTGACGTCACTCAAGCAGAATGATCCACTAATGGCTGACGTCCTTTACGTCGAATTTCGCCGGACTTTCTTGTGATGTCCGCATAATTTCACCGATTGAATTGGGCAAATATGATTGTTTCGGCAGTTAAAAACACTCGGGAAATTACTGCTCAGTATCTGGAAACAGTGTTTGAAAAAATATTACCGACCTGTAGCCGACACTGAACCATAGTAATCTTCATTTTATACCCAAGAAACGAAGTACTGTATAATAACATTGAAAAATTTCGTCGTGGTCGTGGGCTATATTTTCAACTGCAGGCTGATCACGCCCCAGCCTTCAGTGACAGTGTGCTCATTTAAGCAGCTGTTTTGCTCGCAAGGCTCCATCCTGGTTTGGGGTTGCGCAACGCCAATGACGCCAGTTGGGCAGAGAATATCGACTCTAACGCGGTAGTTGTTCAACAGCGCCGGTTGTAGGTCTCCCTTCGTATCTTGGCATTTACGCATGTAGGCAACAGTCACCGAAAAGCAAACACCAGACCGCATCATACGGGCACACTTTGTGAAAGGTCATGCGAGTTTAACTTTTAGGCGAGATTCTGGAGCAGATAAGCGCTGGTGCATTTTGTCGTAACATTCGTCGAGTGACGTTTTCAAACAACAGAAAGTATGTCACACGGCCTCTGATGTCAATTTAAGATGGCGACTTAAATGTTGACTGCGTTGACGTTCCGTTCCTGATTGTACATGCGCACTTACTATCTGCAGTTAGCAAAGCCTCCGGGTCGTTGCAAGTGCCGTGTTCGGTTGGGGGAGAGTAGCTGCGGTTTTTTGGCCTCATGCTTGGTGGTTTTGCAGATACAGTAAGTGACAAGTTTGTGTATTGAAAGCGTTGCTTCTCCTTGTTTTTGTCTTTAGAATCGCTAGAGACAGGCAATAAGCAGTTAAATTAGTGCTTGTCATCAATTCAGCTGGATTAGGATGTATTTTTTTGGTCCGACTCGACTGTATACTGTATAATCAATGAATAGTTCACGAAACCAGCGCTTTTTTCCTACTTCTCTCGCTGCGCTGCTCTCTGTCATCCAGTTGAAAAAAGCTATTGGCATTGCGTAGGCGGCTCAGATTACCCAGTGAGCCAGCCGCTTCCTCCCTTCCAGCTTTCGTCACAGTCTGTGCTTCGTGTTGGTGATAGAAAAACTCATTCATTCCTTGAATGCGCAGGTGCTATGTGTGGACGGTAACACTGTTGTAATAATTAGTGTACATTTTCAATGAAAGTTGCTATGTCGAAAAGGCGAAATTCACAGCGGAGTATACTGAGCAGCGTGGACGAGAAACGCAGTAGAAGGTGGTCGCGTTGTTTCGCACTGAGGACTATCAGAAAGTTTGCTTCTGTTGCCGGGTTTTGCTGTCAGGCGAGCTTGGACGAGAAGTGCACCACGGAGTGCTCGCAAACTGAACACATACCTCTTCGACGCGCCTCGAATGGTTTAGCGTTCGAAGCAGGCGGGAGTGTCGCAGAATTTCCACGGTTTGTTCGCAGCGCTAACCTTGTGAGTTCGCGATGCGACACACAGCTAGTGCATGACAATGACNGCTCGAAACAGTCGCAGCGCACCGACCTTCCCTCAGAGCAGGCCTTTTCGAGATGCGTAACCGACGACAGAAAGCTACGCCAGCTGCTGACCAACGTCGTCCAGCGCATCAATTACCTGCTTGCTCTCGGGCAAGGCGCGGAGGTCGTTTGCCCGAACAGTAACTGCAGCAGCGACAGCGTCAGCACAATCAGTGCCGACTTTACTCAAGACGGGTCAAAACAGTTCAACGCGTCCTGGGATTCGTACACGTCTACGTTGCACGTATCTTTACAACCAACCAACGCACGCTCCGTGCCAGCGTGGAGCCCAGGGTCGCTTGGGAATTACGTCGATCCTTGTTCAAGACAATGCCGAGGTGGACGATTTAGTCGACGCTCTACGCTGCAGTCACAAGTTTCGGAAGACAGTCTAATTCCACATCGTCGCTTGTCTGCGCGTTACTCTGCAGATTCAGGATTCTTCAGTACGTGTCACATTGCTACGAAATATTTGAGCAAATAATGCGTTTGAATGCAAGCGAAATACATTTATTTGCGTGGCAGCATGCGTGTCGCCGTTCTTCGATCGCTGAGCCGTCAAAGGAAGGTGCGATCTGATCGACCGCTTTTGTTGATTAGATTAACAACTCAACCCTACGTTGCAGTGGGTGTTTTCAAGCGAACGAGACATTTCTGCAAGCTGATGTTTGTCGCTTATTTTGCAGACAATCAGAACGATGTGATGTCGCCGGGCACCGACACCGGCGACGACCGGGAAAAGCGACCCGCCTCCCCAAACTACAATATCGTAACGAAGGTGGGCAACAGGACGGCGCTCGTGAATCCTTCTGGCCGCATAATGGGAAAAGTCACAGGTATGCTGCTTATGCATGGCGCGCGTAACTGCGCGTTTTATGAGCCGCCGATCGTCCCGAACTCCTTTGACAAGGCCGCGTTTGATGTGCTGGCCGCCGCGCTCGTCTAATTCAAGTACGCTCGACCTATTAGCGCTGCGCATGCCTGCTGTTGCCGGAAATCCAGCGGACTGCTACAAGACTAAAATTGTTCGATTTATTGGCTTCTCGCGAACGAGGCTAGGAAGTTGTTGCTGGCGTCGTCGGTCTGTCTCGTGTGGCAAAGTGCATGCGAGTACCGGAACAACCGACGCATGTTTCAGCTGTCGAGGCCACCCGCACTCTTGACAGCGTGCGTCACAAGCTTATCTTGGTCCGTGTTTACTGTGCACACTTGCATCGTGTTCTGGATTGCTGCAAAACGATTGCCCAGAGCGGCTGCACCTGTGTTGCAATTGACTTAATTGTGAAGTGAAAAACTGTGTTGGCAACCCGCTGTAGCAGTATCGCTTTCGTGGGAGACTTCCAGCCCTGACCATATCTTGAGATAAAATTCTTGTGCCTGACCAAGCTTTTCCGAATCCTTGACATTCTTGCGTGTTTTATCGGTAGCTTTTGATAAGTTACGAGGCAGCCTAATAAGCTCCGAAAGAACTTTAATGCGTGACAACGAACGTACTGGGGAAAATAACAGTGCCGGCATAGGTGACGTTAGAGCAGGCTTATTCGCAGCACGTTTTAGCTGCTTAATGGAATCTTCTCTGATGTGCGGGGATTTGTTGCGCTAATCAGGACGCCGCTGCTGGGTCAGCGACGACATAACTGCCTTAACTGTTCTGTTTTTACCGTTACGTCATCGGTATGTGACAGCGGGTTGACTGTAAACGTGTCACTAACTGCCCCGTGACTTTCCCCAACAGGTGAACCGATAAAGCGGTTGGCTTTTCCAAACAATCTTTTTCGGTTGATTGCATCGTACTGTGCAAATATTTTGTTACACGACATTCAAATGTAACAATAAAAGTTTTAATTGTTTTGATGTTTCTTAAATTATCGTGTAAAAGGCGCAAATGCCAATCAGGTATAAACGAAATTACGTGGGATTTCGAAAAAAAACTTTTAATTCAGTGGAATGTTGTTGAGGATTGTTCCTGTCATCTTATTCGTGCGCGGGAAGTTTCATTGTGTGCATTGTTAGAACTTGCGTTCTTTTCGCAGGCATTAAGAATTGCATCAGGCACAAAGATACAGTCGTAAGGTGGCACAAGATTCCAAGTTATGGAGTCGTTGTCAGCAATGAAGACGCTCTAGCTCGAGTAAGTTTCGTGTCATGTTGTTGCTTGGTTAATGGTTAGTCGGCATTACACGGCGGTGCTGGTTAATCGTTGGGAGGTTGAAGATTTTTCCCAGCATCTTTAATTTTCTTTGTACCGTACTCATTCAGGAACTCGAGAACATCGACGCTTGGGGCGGAATCGACGTCTTCAAAATATCAGAAATGACCAACAGCCGGCCTCTAACTTGTGTCGTCTACCACATGTTAAAGGTGAGCAGTCATGACTGTTTCGTCAAACCGATCTTGGAAACGTGGCGTTTTCCGCCATATCCAAAAACTTCGTGCTCATGCGAGCAACCGATTATAATGTTAGCCTTTAAAGCAGATATATTTCGTGGTCTCTGGCGTCGTCACGGCGCGCGCTCTGCTCGTTTCTCGGTAAGATGTCATGCGCCGTTTATTCTGCTTTACGACACGAAACTGGCAACAAATCGATACGCGATGCTGCGCTCTGTTCGCCTTTTCACGGAGCCCGTCTCTATTTTTTCCGCCTGGCAGAAACGCGACATGTTCAACAAGTTCAAGATCTCTCACAAAAAGTTCCTCACTTACATGATGACACTCGAGGACCACTACCGGAACGTGCCCTACCACAACAGCGTGCACGCGGCCGACGTCGCACAATCGGTGCACGTCCTTCTCTCCTCGCCCGCGCTCGACGTGAGTGTTTCGCGCGCTTGTTTGTTGCTGTTGCATGCGAACACAAAGACGCGGCCGCGAGGCCAGTGTTCGCCGAGCACAGTCGTGACCGTGCGGTACGAGGTTTTGGGAAAGTTGACGCTGGCGACCGCGTATCGAACACAGGGGCCGCCGCTGCCTTTGTTCGCCCGGAATTATCGGCCGCGATCTGCGGGAATGATGAACGGCTCTGCACCAACAGAGCCATTAGTCGGCGGGGCGAAACTGAAAACTATGTGATCGCTCATGCGCATTTGCGCGGCGTTCGTTGATTGAAGTGTTTCTGCGGCGACCGCGTCGCTTCCGCGCTTTTCTTCCTGTGCGCAGACAGAGCTCTAAGGTTTTTCACTTTGGTGTTTCGCGCGCAGAGCGTCTTCACCGATCTGGAAGTGCTCGCCGCGCTGCTCGCCAGCGCAATGCACGACGTCGACCACCCGGGCTTGAACAACCAATACCACTGCAATAACAGTAAGTACGATCTCTTGTACGGCTCCCGGCTTGTCGTGAGGTCGCTGGCTCGCCGCGGCTTCGCCCGCTCTTACATGGCAACGAGGGTCGTGCGTCTCGCCGCGCATCGATCGGTTTAGAAAACCTTCAATCGCGTCGCTAGTCATGAATTATTGAGCGTGATATGGCGTGCCCGCGTAGTAGCGGGCTTGCACTGCGTCGGTTGAGCAGCCAAGCGTGTGACGCGAGCGGCAGCCTTCGCCTTCCGCTTATCATCTTTCTCTGCATCCTTCCGTCACAGGCAGCGACCTGGCGATCATGTACAATGACGAGTCGGTGCTGGAGAATCACCACCTCGCGGTCGGCTTCAAGCTCATGCAGCAGGACTACTGCGGCGCCTTCGACCACTTCACGCAAAAGCAGTGGCAGAGCTTGCGCAAGATGGTCATCGACATGGTGAGGAGCGAGCTTGTTTTTCTCAATGCGATCTGTTGTCAGGAAGCTGTAACTGCCGGGTCAATCCGTACCTGGCACCCTAGGTTCGTCGGAACGACTGGACACAGCAACACAAGCCTCAGCGCACAGTGTTAACATATTGCTGACGTGCATTAGAATTTGTAAATGGCAAAGTGTGACGTTCATAACTCCTGCAAACGAAGAGTGACTTTGGACTTTGTACTAAATTGCTGGAATTTTTCTCTCGCGTATCATCCTTTTGTTGTCTTGCGTCGAGTGTAATCACTCTGTTCATTGGTATGACGCAGGTGCTAGCCACCGACATGTCGAAGCACATGCAGCTTCTCGCCAATTTAAAAACGATGGTGGAGACTAAAAAAGTAGCCAGCTCCGGCGTGCTGATGCTCGACAACTACACTGATCGGATTCAGGTTTGCGCAACGATTCGAACTTGATTTTCCTTTGTTTNGTTTATACCAAGCCGCTCGGCTGGCTGCAGCTTGCAGCGTTATCTAAGCCAGCGCTGGGACTTTTCTATTCTTGTTAAATCGCAAGTGTTATCTTTGCCCTTGGCCGCAGAATTGAGGTCAGAGAAAAAAGTGCATTGACTCGAACCAGCAAGTTCGTCATCGATTCCAAGAAGTTGTGTGTGCACCTGTCTTGCGATGCTTTTAAGAAATGTTTGTCATGACTCGTCGTTTCTGCTGGTGGTGCACCTGAACTAGTAGTGAATTGTTGGATTTTGTTAAACACCCGCTGTACTTGCGTGGGTATATTTGCTCATTTTAGCAAATAGTTTGGTAACATTTTAACAAGCAGTTTGTTCGACGGGGAGAAAACTAGCCACTGCCCTGGCGGCAAATCACCAATTTCGACGAAAAAACGTGAATTTACTGGTTTGAAAGAGATAATGCGGCTTCAAACCTGCTGTTAAGACCAGCACACGCTTTAGGAAGGGAGAAGTTGACTTTTTGAATTAACAAAGTTCACTCTAAAATAATCCAGGTGCTGCAGAACATGGTGCACTGCGCTGACCTGAGCAACCCTGCCAAGCCGATCGAGATGTATCGGCAATGGAACGAACGCGTGCTTGCTGAGTATTGG
>JGI24021J15306_10000488_pt1 | contig 30279 bp, 22 predicted proteins | sample Ectturendosymbi1_FD_15306 | JGI IMG/M metagenome (IMG submission 15306) | reverse complement strand
TGAACAGCTCTCTAGCGCAATCGACGGAGGAGCTAGGGCGTTGGTAAGGCAACCGAAAACTGCTGTTTTAGGCTGAAATCAAAGTACGAATATATCGTACCTCGGTTCTCAAAGTGTTTAAGCATTACATGGGTTGCAACCAAGGTATTGATTTCAATGAAGATTACAGATTACTGTTTGTGTTGTAAACTGTTTTTTGTCCTTTGTGATTATCTTTTGTAATTAGTGATTAAGAATGTTGCTTGATTAGCTCTGTGTGGAGACCAAGAGAGTTAAGTTGGTTAATACTGTTGCAACCTCTCCGGTGGTGTTGCGTTGATTGTGTGATACACCACAAACAAGATGTGCGTGAAGAATAATACCATACATATATGTGGGGCGAACAAGCAATAACAGAGTGATCGTGCTGTGGAAGCTCTGCCGATACTAACATGTGAACGATTGAACGTAATGACTAGCGTACGCGGAGACTGATCAGGCCATGTGAAATCTATTGTTGCTTGCTGCCACAGTGCAAAGCTTTACGCATATGCCTCTCAGGATTTCCGATCGCAACAATACTAACCCAAAGTTTCTATTTAATTGGGTATTGGGTAATGTCTAATGAACTACGTGTTGTTGATACTTTCTTAACAAAAGTACATTGTACAAGGCATGGTTGCACCAAAACATTTTATAGTTTTCGATAAAATATGTATATGCATGAGTTAAGCACAATAGATTTGAGTTGTTTTATCAGGAGCCTGCTGGACATGTTGCTCTTCATTATATATTATTGTATATTAATTCCTGCGTGATATCTTAATGAAAAAGTGTAACAAATGTTTTAGCTTGTTTGTCTACTTGAAAACCAGGTATTTTTGTTAGCGTTGTGTATAAAGTCATTAAAACCTTCAAAGCTGTTCAATTTCTGATAATATTTCACATTCCTAGGTCACAGTGGCAAAATCAAGCATTTTTAATCATGGAAGATTTTATTGTTTTGTGAAGTCATGTAGGGTACTTTCTTTTAGATGGTTTTATTATTTAAACATGCTGCTTGTACATTAGCAAGCTGCTATATGTGCATGCTTTTCTGGATGTAACAATGTCAAATCGTGATGATATTCAAAGGGATGACCCAAGCATTATTCAGTGTACTACTTCTGAAACTCGACCAAATAAAAGGAATTCACCAAATCATCCTCCAGTGAAAATAAATTATCTGTGTGACAAGAAGTTATCTGCTCAGCGAAATGTCAACTTCAGGTCAAATTTTTTTAGAGATTTCAAAATGTCATTTATATTTTTTTATTTGGCCGTTATTTTCAAGATGTTGGTGGTGAAGTCACACATAGTGCTGGTGTATATTGTGGCGAGCCATATTTTTGGAATAATAATTCTGTGATATACTGGTTGTAATCATTAAAAAGGAATACGATGTGTTATGCAAGTGTTTCACTTTTATGAGAATGTACTGCTTGAGTCATGTGATTGTCTAAGCATAGCTTGCTGTTTTAGCCTACTAAAGACAATCTCAGTCCTTTCAACTCATGGTTGATGGAAAGCAAGATACTTTAGTAACCTGTCAGTTTCACCTTTTAATGTGTTTGATTTCTATAAACTTCTGCAATGTGTAAATAGTTTTGGGACAAAGTTTGCAACTACATGACACATTGCGTTTATGTCAGTGCTCTTCAACAAGGGTTCCATGAAACCCTAGAATTCCACAAAACATGTAGTGGGATTCCGTGAGGGTTGCTTGTTTTTTAGGAGAAATGATATCTTGGTTTAGTATGTTGATGTGTCATTATGTAATTTTTAGATCACCGCGCTCAGACTCAAAGTAAGCCAGTTAGTTGTACAGGAGTTTGAGTGCAGATAGTGGAACAAGAAATATTGAAGGTTGTTATGTCATTTGTTGTACATTGTTCTGTAGTTAAGAAGAACGTTAGTGTTGCATCGTAGTTATACGATGTTGCAGATGTACAGTTCACAGTACTGTGTATCAGAGTAGTAGAGAGTAGACAACAGACTAGAGCTGCTGTTCAGCCTTTGTGGGAATAACGTAAAAACAATGTAAAACCTAATTTTTTTATATTCAGTCAAGCCAGATGAAGCAAAATAGCATGTTTCGTATGTGCAGCAAAATAATAATAACAGTGAAGGTGTGGATGGTAATGAGCAATGTAGTTCAAATGTAAAAGAGGCACCTAATCTGAAGTGGATCAAATATAATTCAATTGCCAAACTAAGAAAATGGGACAACACATATTTGATACAAGGTTCTTTTTACCAAATTCTAAATGTAGGAGATGCATTCCAGAAATGCAAGAACAACTGGGCCATTAAATTTCTTGCTTTTTAACTTCTGTAACAACTGTATATTTGTTGAAGCAGGTTTTTTTAAAGGTGTTTCAGGGACCCGATTAGGGTCCCTACAATTTGAAATCCGGTCCCTAGAATCAGAGAAAATATCATCGGGTCTCTAGAATCAGAGAAAATTGGGTCCTGAGAATCAGAGAAATTGGGTCCCTATAGGTCCATACTGGGTACCTAACCTTTTCCTTAACTCTTTGGCGTCCGTCTTGTTTTGGGGATTTTCGAAGAAAAACGCCTAAACGCACGTGGATTTGCGCGGGAATTTCTCCAGTCCGGTATGCTCTACATACCCAATAAAAGTCTCAAAAGACGCGGCAAGTCTTCTAGTTTACACTTGAAAAAAAATTGTTTGCTTGGAGTGTGCGGTTTTTTTGTGAGTGACGTCATAAGTGGAGGACGTTTAGGCCACCTTGGCCCACTTTGCCTGGCCCTGGGCACCATGCGTTAGGTGGTAGTATTTCGCTGTAGTTTTTATTGGAAACTAGGCTACAATCCGAGTCTTTTGATACTTTGGATGACCTGCTACGGTTTTGGATGTGATGTAAGTTAGTAAAAATATTTGACTAATTAGATAATTGATTAATTTGTTTATTTTAGATCATAACTTTTGATCCTGTAATGCTAGAAAGTCGATTAAAGGCTCAAAAGACTCGGACTCGAGTGTAGTTTCCAATGAAAACTTTAGCGAAACGCTTTGGCCTAGCAGTTGGGCCCTAGGCTAGGCAACATGAGCCAAAATGACCCCAAAAACTACTTCACTTATGACGTCAGTCACAAAAAATCTGCACCCCCCAACCAAAAAATATTTTTTCCAGTGCAATCTACTAGACTGGCCGATCCGTTTGAGCCCTTGAACAGCTCTCTAGTGCAATCGGCAGTGGAGCTAGGGCGTTGGTAAGGCAACTGAAAACTTCTGTTTTTTAGGCTGAAATCAAAGTGCGAATATAGTGTACGCCGGTTCTTAAAGTGTTAAAAAACCTTGGTTGAAGTGTCTAATAACAACATATTTGATTTTCTTACAAGTAATTAGTTTTTTTTAATATTTTTGTTAATGGGGTTCCATGACAAACGTGAAAGTATATCAGGGTTCCACGATGACAAAAATGTTGAAGAGCCCTGGTTTATGTGTATTGTTTCAATCCTTTTATTTGATGCTGTCTAGAAATCTGGATTTGTTTCCTATTCTGATTCTGGGTTAAAATGAACTAAATCTGATAGACACTAAAATTCTTGTTTATTTTTAAAATTTCATGTTACAATCAGATCATTTTTGGTAATGTTTGTTTGTGACTTCGTTGAAGTTATTCTTCATATGCAAATGTCATGCACATGCAATGTGCAGAAATACTGAATCATAACAACGTCTTGGCTAAAGTTAGAAAATAAATGGTTACAGTCAGAAAAACAGCATAATACTGATTTACTTCTTGCTGAAGGTCAAACCACTGCAAAAATGGTGAATGTTCTTCAATAAGAACCTTTAAAAATGCGCAAAATCTTGGATTAAAAACTGGACAAAGCTGTTTTAAATTCATGTTCACACTGATTACTCATCAGAACTGCCAAGTTTCTTCACCTGCTTGTGACATTTAGTCATTCTGTTGAAATACGTGTTTAAAACTGCTAAGTGTCAGTTTCATTCTGAACCTATCAAAATAAAATATTATTAATTGTGTTTCTTATTTTATAGGATTTTCAACTGGTTTGTGTTGTGGAGTCATACCAAACTGAATAAACACAATTGGTTAAAGTAATAGAAGACTCACCAAGCTTTATAAGAGTTCGAAAAGCTCTCTAGCACAATCAACTAGCGAGTTATGAAGTTGCAAAGTGGTGTGAAAATAGCGACTCAATGCGTGGTTTCAAAATACGAATATTTTGTACAGTGGCACCAAAGGTGTAGACAATTGACAATTGGGAATTTAAGAAGGACACAGTTGCCACCAAACAATTTTCAAGATAAATGTCATTTGAATTTTCTTCTTGGTGTTTTCCATCCTACATAAGAAAGAGATTCAATGGTGGCAATTGGTGATGAGCTGGTAGAATGAAATAGCCCAGATGTAAATGCAAATAGCATTTGACTTATTCATGTTTTATTTTCCATATAGACTAAAATTTGATAAATTGCCCTGATGCTGAAAGGTTAATTGAATTGTTGGCTTAGTTATAACTAATTCGTAAATGCTTGTTTAATCTACAATGGCTCATTCTACTATCAATCCATATGATGTTTGTCATTTCCCTAATGCAAATACAAAGTAGGACAAATTTGGCTATATATATTTTTTAAATTGAAGACCCTCCAACGAAAAGTGCCTAAGTCACAAATTGCCAGTTTCGAGAATACAGCTGTTAAAGTTTTTAATTTGCATATGAAACACTGGATAAGCAGAATGTGGATGTGCAGATTTAACCTTTAGACACTTGTTCCATGCTAGATTTTTTGAGAGCATGTTGAGGAAAGTTTCGAGAACATGTTCCACTGTGTAACTCTGTTTACCGAAAAATGTGACTTGGGCACTTTTCGTTGGAGGGTCTTCAATTGGTGAATTTTGAATACCTCTAGACATATAATTTTATTTGTTTTGTTTTTGTGTGCTGCTGCTTTATTTTCATGTAGTAAGTGTGCTATAACGTTGGTCAGAGATAACAGGTCTGTGGTGACAGTGACTGTCAAAATTTTATAAGTCTATATTGACTATGTTCACGAAACAATATAATTTGGTTTTATTCAATGAATGCATTTCACTTTTGTTAATATTATATTTGGTTTTGTTGTCATTATGTCGTTACCTACATTACACAAATTTATGGCCAGTACAAATAGCAAAATTTGTTTAATATACCTGTACCACTTCTTATACCTGCTAACATGTGATGGTGTTGTCATTCATCTCCAAATCAGTCCATGAAATTAATGGCACCATGCATGTTTATCGTGTCACACAATGATCTGTATCAGTGTCATGTTACCCACTGTAGTTGATCAACAATGTTGTTTTTGTTGTGAAAATTTAAATTTTTCAAATTTGGAAGCTTCTATTTGTTTTTCCCTTCAGAAATTTTTTTTCAAATTTTTCCAACCCAGGTCTTGTTCAACAGGGCTTATCAAACTATGGGGCTACAAAGTATAATTTTGGGATTGCAAAACAAATTGGCTTGGCAAATCAAATATAAAAGTTCTTGTAAACTTTACAAGAAAATTTAAAGTAAGCCTGCAGTAAATCTATTTCTACTGGAATTTGGAGGGCAATTCTGCGTTTCATGCTGTCATTGCTCACTTGGATGTCTGCCTGATCTGTAAAATGATAATACTCAACCAAGCACAACAACTTCTAAGTTGTTGTGTCATGATTATTTTAACGTACTGACCAATATTGACCTTACTGCATTCATTCCAACACGAAGGCATGTTTGTGCTTAAAACTCTAGGTCTAGGGACTAGGTTGACTGCTTTGAGAGCACACTGAGTAGTTTTAGACTAAAGTAAAGCTTCATACACAGTTTCAGAAGTAGTTTGGTGGGAGTTTCATTCAGGAAAGGTTCGATCCACAAACCATAAAAAATTGAAATTTCAGGAGGCCACACATCTGCCATTATAGGTACAGGATGAATTTGGGGGTTATTAACCAACAAAAGTTTGCGACTGGATTTTTCAAAATACATGTAGAGTTAACATGATTTTTCGATGACAAGAAATGAATACCCAGTCATTTCTGATCTAGCCATTCATAAACTCCTAGCTGTTTGCACAACATATTTGTGTGAAGCAGCATTCTCAAAATTTATAATCATTAAGTTTGACTAAATGTATCAATCTACAAATGGATGTTCTATGTAAAAATCATCAAGTGTGTTCATCCCATTAGTTGTGCATGATAGCTTCCATAAACTGAACTGTTTTTTTGTTAAATTTTTTCGCCATACTGTTTCCATTATGTGGTTGTTTTGTTATTGCATAGTTACTTTCATGGATTGCGTGCATTTGTATGATTTTGCCATGGACTAAAATGCCTCTTGAGATTTGTAATGGGATGTTTACATATATTCTTAACATCTAGGCTATCCATGAAGGGGGATGCATACAAAAATCTTCTTTGAAATGAGATCACAGAACAAAAAAGTTTGAGAAGCCTTGTTACAAAACATTGCTTGCTCAGCGTACTCATTTGATTTAATAGAATTGTTTTATTGTTTTTGCAGGCATGATTCCCTTTCCCCAAACTCTAGAAGATTTTCCAAAAACGATGCTCTAAAAATTAGTGACCCACAGTCAGCTGCTACTGCCTCTGCAAACAAAGAGCAACAGAATAAGCGTAAGTCTGATGATAGTGACTAGCATTGGAAACATGTTAACATGTGTATCACTGACTGATTATTACTCTGCACAAAATTATGTTCTGCCAAATATGAAAGTACTTGCTTGCTGTTGCTGAAAATGTGCATGTTAGATAAAATTAAGTGTGTTGTTGTGCTGCAATTGAATGAAAACCGATAGTTTTAGTCACTTAATTTTAACAAAACTATTGGTGATTAGTGTTTTTTTATAGATGCCAAAATGTCTGGCTTGTCTTGCATTGAGGTACATAAATGTCAGGGCATATTTGGTTGTGTTTTCTCTAATTAAATAATTAATTAATTTGTTATTTTTAGGCCATAACTTTTGAACCAGAAATGCTAGAGAGAGATATAATCACAGGCTCAAAAGACATCTGACTATAGCCTAGTTTCCAATAAAAACTTGAGTCAAAAAATTCCATCCAGCAGTTGGGGTCCAGTAACCTGGGCCAAAATGGCTTAAAACCTACCCCACTCATGATGTCACCCACCAAAACTTTTCATTTTTTTAATGTAATGATCCAGATATATTAGACTGCTCAACTAGGGAGCCACTGACCTTCAACACTAATTCCTGGTTGAAACAAGTATTTTGTATGAATACAGGTTTTCAGATGTTTAGCCTTATGCTTCAGACATTCTCTTGTCCAAGTTTACTTCTACTACTTCACTGATTTCTACAGTCAGCTGCCATGTGCTAAATTTCCAATGTTGTCAGGTTACAACAAGCATTTGATCGAAATGGTTAGCAGCACGACTTTCTGTAAACAGCTGTTTTTGAAAATAAATTTTTATAAGAACAAGCCTTGATTACAGCTGACAATCAACTTAATGACATTTTGTTGCTGAACTCTTCATCAATGGAACCTAATATTGCATCTTTCTCCAAGTACAAAAAACATGTTTAACATTGGTTGTATCCCATGTATTTTTAGTAAAACAACTTTTCCTTAGACTCCTTGTTTCCTCCAGCCTAGTGTGTCTTCTTGAACTTCTGAAATGGCAGTTCAAAAAATTTATTACTGAACATAGTTTTGCAGCTTTTTATTCGCAGACACTTTTAACTGTTTGGATGAAGTGGATGTTAAAAATTTTAATGGTTTAACACAGCTATATCCAACTGAAATGCCCTACTGGGCCAAAAACAATGTCCCTATCTTCATGAGGGCCACACATTGAAAGACTTATTTTCATTTTAGCAAACCAAAGCTTAGTTCAAAGCTACTGAAAGCATTTGAATGCTATCTAAAATGATAACAACTGCATGGTACTTTTACTCACTCCCAAACTGTGATGCCATAGGCAAATTTAGTGCTAATGGAAAAACAACGGTATAGTTGGAAATCAATTGGTGTCAGTGGACACGTGTAAATCTACCATTGCGTAGTACATGTACGTGACAAACAGGTACTAAAGACCACCGCATCAAATCTTTCAAATTTAAGAAATATTGAAATACAGACAGGCTGTCATTGTATTGTAAATACACAATAATGAAAAGTTTCCTGCACTACACAAAACCTTCAATAAGGCCACATGCAGCCCATGGGCAGCAGGTTGGACAAAGCTGGTTTAACATAACAGCAAGTTCATGACAGCTGTGTTAAAACACTTGTTTTATTTAACAATGGGCCTAAGCTCTCTTTCTTACTGGTACGTAAATCAGCAGCTTGCAAGTTTTTTCACCCTTGTCATGCAATGAAAAGCCTGTGACATTTTTGTCAAGTAGTTTGAAAGCTAGTAATACTCTCATAGGGTGTTCTGTAAGTGTTTAGGTGTTCACTTGGTCAGTACTCAGTAAACTCAGTTGGGAACTACTGCCTTTTGCAACAAAATGGCATGTTGTTATTTTAAATAAAAACAGTCAGATATTTTTTCAAACTTCATTGCCTTGGGCTTAGCACTTTGACAAATTTGAAAGAAGCAGATGAGCTGATTTTTGTAATGAAGAGTATTTGACCCAAATCTGCAGTGTGTTTGATTTGTCAATACTGAAAACTAATGCCTAAAAAAAGAAAAAAACAACGAGCAGCAACTTATCCAAACATAGTTTTTCAAGTTTTAATAGAGGTACATAGAAAAATTGTCGACCTTTCACAAACAACCTATAATTGCAGACAATTCTTAGAAAAGGTCACCTTAGCTCAGTAAAAAACTTTGGGTCCATCTCTGAAGATTTACATCATTCTTGGAAAGTAAATGATCAAGCAATAGTTCAAGAAGCTCTGTACAATAAAGGCATGCTACCTACCCTGCACGTCATTAAAAAAGTGGGGAAGTACAGTGTTTCACAAATAGTAGATACAATCAGGGTTCCTATGAAGTCTGGCCAAAGCATGGAATAAATAGGTCATTTTCCAGCCTGGAAAAACCTGGAAAAAATTTTTGGTCTCTTAGTATGGAAAAAGAAAATAATTTTCCAGACTTGATCTTATGATATACATTTTCATAATATTTTATTCACAATTGATACAATTTTACATTTATCGTGTTAAATATTACAATACCTTTATTTGAACCGCCTTTATTTGAGAGGTCCGGAAAAGGTCTTGAAAAAGTATGGAAATTGATATTCAAAATTGCATAGGAAACCTGTATAATGCTCATGATCAGTAGCCCATGGAAATAGATAAGAAAACTTTCATTAATCCGTGAAGACCTGACCTGGGACTTCTGGATTTCATTTTGTACTTATGCACTTTTTCAGTTGGCGTTTTTGTTTTAACACGTTTACAGCCATGTAATTTGTAAAGCATTCTCGAATATGTGATGTAAACAACTAAATAGTTACTATGCAGTGAACAAGAAGTAAAGTGCTTAAATAATCGCTTTTTGATCAATGACGAACGTGGAAATGCAACTAGTTTTGATGGGCAGGTCGACACCCAAGGTATATTCGCTCGCAATGCAACTAATTCTCTTTATCTTTGCATTTATGGCAGTCGTCTGTGTGCTATTATCCGGTAATCGGTTTCACTATATGTTTTTGTGCACATGTGTGGCAGTAGCTAGTACATAGCAAGATCCTTTTTTGTTAAATAAAACAACATGTGGCAGAAATGGAATGTCATGTGTAACATTTTTTGCAGATCAAACAGGACACCCACAAGTGAGTAGAGTTCACGAAACAAAAAGATACTCCTCAAGTGCTGTGAAATCCTCAAGTGCTGTGAAATCGGGAAAAAAGCATGAAAACCAGAAACGTTGCTCTTCCGCATCTGCCTCCCCTGTTTCAGCTCCAATTCCGATCCAACCTGCAGAGACTCGTTCTCCAGACAAACCTCATAGTATATTACATGAAATATTTGCTAAAGATTCACCATCACTAAATGGTCTAAGCAAAACGGTGTTTCAAAGACCAGGTATTGCTTTTCTTCTGTCGACTTTTACACTTTTTGAATACTAGCTCGTGGTGAAATAAAGAATCTTGATGTTAGAGTATAATGTTACAAACGATTTAGACGTTTTTATACAGCACTGCACTAGTTAAGATACACAGCTGATGGTTCTTGTAAATCCCGGTAGTTTCCTTTGGACGCAGTTACGAGACAAAAAATTTGCAAGGTCATCATTGCTCTCAACAGGAACTTATGATAAACTTTCTTGAAACCAAATGGCAAAGTGTTTTTCTGTTATTTGCGTACCTCATTCTGAACTCTGAAGTCAACAATTTTTTGAGGTTGTTTTCAAATCTTTCGTAAGACCGATTTCAACAATTAGCAAAATTTTCAGAATTGTATACAGTGGCCATGTCAGTAGGTTTCATCGCGTTGCAAGTGAAAGCCTATGTCATACTTTCTTGATTGGCATTAATGTGTTATTCTTGTAAACGGTCTTGAGTTGATCTTCTGTTTACTCTTCTGTAGATCAATCGGTTCCCGTATCTAAGCCCACCTCTAAAGGTTTGGAAAGCATATACAGGTAATGATGGAATTTAATTGAAGTATTGAGGTCAGTTTTGTATTTCGTACCAATCAGCTGTTATGAAAGAAGATTGAAAAGACTTGTGAGCACAAGGTTGAAAATAAAATAGCATTTCGCTGCTAAGGTTTTCTGCCACTTGCATTACGTTGCCAATCGCGCTCTTTTGGTTTATACACAATATCAATTGTTTTGCAGAGGGAGAAAACCATCACCCCTCCAGGCTAAACCGCACACACAAGCAGGTGATTTTCTATCTAATAACAACAATGTGCATTGCTGGCATTTTATTGCTCGTCCATAATTTAAGCTTGGGATAAACCGTGAGTGTTGAATAATGCGTTTGCATGTCGTTTAAAAGATTTGCTGACTTAAAAATTATGTTTCCATTCGCTAAATGCTTTCCGTTAGTAACGTTACTGTTAAATGCATTTCAGTTGATGTTCATTCGGCTTCACCTGCAAAACTGGATTCGAAAGGTACAAGGGCAAATGAGGTTGAGTGACAAAACGGGTCAATTCAAAAGACACTTTTTACGCAATGCTTAAAGTTAAAGACCGCCTTTTAGAAGTTAATATTCAAATCAGCACCACGTCTGATTCGATATTGTTAAGGAAGTCGGTGATTGGTTGCATATCTACTAGAATGTTTAAAAAACTGCATTAACTTTTCAAAAACTGATGTGTGAACTTCTAAAAATTCATTTGTTATGAATAAGATCGCTATTTAACTTGGAGTTGTAAGCAACTTGGTTTTGGCAGTACTGGCGAAGATCCAAACCAACCGTTCGAAAAAAACGCATTTTTGCTCGCTCTGACAAACCTTGCGCATTTCTACGTTTTTTTGTCACTAGCATCATTTTTATTTGAATGTTCGCCAAGTAGTGAAAAAAATAAATAACATTGGATATAATTATTTCTTATTGTAGTTCGTGATTACAAAACAGAGTCCCCTTCGAAGAAAAGAAATGCCAACAGACGAAACAGAAAGAAGAAAAAGAATGATAGGGGTGCTGGTATGTGTGTAACGTTACTACTGGTAGTACATGTTGGATTTTTTGTTGTTTCGTCTCTTACTCGTTAAAAGAACAGAGAAGAAACACCGAAACAACCTCATTTTCATACAATAATGACAATAAGAGTTGCGAGGAAATTAACGGAACAGGATATCTGGTTGCTTTCAAGCTTGGAGTGTAGGTTTCAGAGCACCAGCTGGAAGCTGTATTGTGAGAAACGCCACAGCGCCGGTCGGCACCAAAGCGACCTCGCGATTCTTGGCTGCTTCAGGTTCAATTTAAGAGCTTATTGAAGTTGAAGCGAAGCAAGGCATGTCAAGAAGCAACTGTTTATCATCGCTAAGCATCTTTTGCTCGGGCAATTGCAGCAGCGCGTAGAATCACGCGGCGCAAATGTGACATGCACATCTCACCAGTGTGCACAGGATAATGAATTTTATAAGGCATTTGGCTCAACGTTGCTTAGAACAAGTTCCGCACGTCCCCATCGTGCACTGCAACCCCGGGTTGTCTTTGTATTCCTGACATCAGCGCCACAGCCACATATTGATTTTTTTACGTTCACGTTGTCAACTGGTGTTTCCGCGCAAGAAAATTCCTTATTTTGAAGATAATTCCTTATATTTTGACGCTTTCGAATTTTCTTATTGAAGAAGTAATAGGTATCAATAAGGGTCTACGATCTACATGTGAGTAGGAAAACGCCAGTAGGATAATATTTTTGGTATGTAACCTTTCAGTTAGTACCGCATCGATAACTTTGAAACAGCCTTTGTAATTTTAAGGAATAATAATGAAGAAATTAATTGTTCTACATTATGGCCCATGCAACTCCTGCATCAAGAAGTAGCAATGCGACTTTGTATCTGTGCAGGTCATAGCAGCTTCAAAAAATCTTGCGAAGCTTCTATCAGAATTCATGACTTCGATTTCGTTGAAACGCACGATGTTGCAGTTTTGACGTTTGGCCCTTGTCAGTTGGGCTTTTGTTACGTTTTGAGTTCTGTTAATTTAGTTTAGTTTTGGTTGGAATGCGTTATGTATCTTTTTTTGCTACGATTAGGGTTAATTTTATCCAGGACCAGCAAATAATAAAAACGGAGAAGTTGAAGCAAGGCAGTCTTCGAATGCTGCTGGAAAAGTCATTCTAGGAATGATTAACGGGAAAAGCAAAGATACCGCAGAAAGTTCAGGTAAATTTTCGAGGGCTTGAATGCGTATATTAGTCCATTCGAAAATTCTTCGTTTTAAGTAGTTTTCTTCACGTTACTCTCCAGCACAACTGGCAACAAAGCCGACACAGAATAAGTTACAAGGCATGGGCGGTGATCCGAAACAAGCAAGCTCCTGTAACGGATCTCTTTCAACATCAACAACTGAAGAGCATCATGAACCAGAGAGCAAGGAGAGCAGTGAGTTACCCTGGTCATTTTACAGTGGGTTGATGAGACTGAAAAGACTTTCTGTCAACTTAACACATAACTCATCTAAATATAGTATCAATCATTATTCTTCTGTTTTTTTTGTTTAATATTTGTTGTAAGTGGGTGCTATTCACAGGTAGTTGTTGAAAACCAGCCATTACAACAAACTCTGGATGTAGATCGCTGCGAGCGTTATTGCAGTTTTGGAAAAATACGTTATTCAGGCCTGAATTTTATCGAAAACAGGTTATTTATGAAACCAATGTTTAAGTCTACACAGGACGTGCTACTAGAACATTTTGGTACCAATTCCGTCCAGTGCGCCGCACGTATGTTTTTGTTGTCAGATAAACTGATGAGTTGTTGTGCGGCGGGTACAAATGGGTGTCTCGATTTGAGGCGCCATGCATCTGCACTCGATGGACAGATGAGCGCAGAGTGGAGAAGGTTTCCGGGCTCCATGGCACGACGTGCCAGAGACAGTGTGGCTCCACTGCGACGAAGCTCAGCAGGATAGATGCCTGCGAGGATTGGAAGGTTATCCGCTTGTGTAGGATGCAGACATCCAGTCACAATTCGCAAGGCGTCGTTGGTGGTGGGGTCGATAAGGCAGGTGTTAGCACTGCGGCACCAAACAGGAGCGCAGTACTCCGCGGTTGAATGCACCGGGGCTAGGGTGGCTGTTCGCAGAGTTGTTGCTCCAGCACCCCAGTCGGAGACAGCAAGCCGCCTCAGGAGCGCGACGCGTGATGTCAGCTTCTTGTGAAGTGACTGAAGGTATCGACGATACGTGAGCGACCTGCCCAACGTTACTCCGAGGTATTTGGGCTCGGAGCAGAAGGGCAGGGTTTCGCTGTTGAAGGTGACTTTCATCTCACGTTTAGGTTCCTTGTTGTTAAGGTGGAAGACTGCCGACACCGTTCTTGTAGTGCTGAGCTTCAGCTTCCATGTCTGGAGGTATTCACTTATGGTTGCCATGTCCTTGCTCAGCACCCCTTCCGCTGCCTGCCAGTGTCCATCAGCATGCATGATTGCTAGATCGTCACCATATGCATACTTTCTTGAGACGATGGTTAGCAAGTCAGAGATCTAGATGTTGAAGAGCAGGAGTGCCTGTGGGACTCAAGTGTTGACAAACACAGCTCCAGTCTTCATCTCAGCCGAAAAGCTATCCTCGATGTCCTGTGTCAGCAGGTTGACATGGTCTATAGCCGACCTCCGGTGTCGAAAGCCTGTCGGCTCCTGTGGGAGCAATGGGTCAATGATTGGTTCGACACGAGCGTCGATGAGTCTCTTGAGGATTTTAATGGTGACATACAGCATAGATATGGAACGGTAGCTCTTTGGTTCCCCCAGTGGCTTTCCTGGCTTAGGGATCGCAACTATTAGTGTTCTTCTCCAGATCTTTGGAATTTTGAGTTGACATGCAGGAACTGAGGAAGTCGCAAAACCAAGATTTGAGAGCCGACACAGCGTGGAGTATAAACTCCGGAAAGATGGAATCCAACCCGGAGACTTTCCTAGCTTCAGGCGTCTGAGGGCAGCTTCTCCGGTCTAAAAGGTTCAGAGATACTGTGACCCTCAGGTTTTGGAATCTTCCATAGGTCGGACAGCTGCTTGTTGACGAGCCTGGTGGGCTCGCGGCCCCCGGTCCTGTGTGCCGCGTTCTTCACGAGTTGCGTGACGATGGAGTTTGCCGAGACGGGGCACAGGCGAGAGGAGCGTCCAGACCTGCCAGTAAGTTTGTTGATGCTCCTCCACGCCTTGCGGCTAGAGTGTGAGAATCGATGGAATTAACAGCTTCCTCCCATCGCTCTTGCTTCTTCGGTTCGAGCCGAAATAGTAGGGACGAAGCGATTCTATCAGAGTCAGTCCCCACTGGCGTTCGCATAAAGGAGCGATAGAGGGTCTCGCACACTTTGTCCCAGCATGGCACATAGTTCTTCCTACAGCCACGTGAGATACATTGTTTGGCCGCAGATAGTAGGCTCTCGCATAAATCCTGGTATGCCCTCTCAATATTTAATGTGTCCGGAGGTGACAATCTCTCAACAGATACACCTGTGAGAAGGCAAAAGCGCTTGCCACCATCATTGCGAAAGTTCCAATGCTTTACCGGATCACCGCGGGACCTTTCCTGGAACACACGTCTGTCCGGCAGTCGGCTGTCCTGGCCGAAACTCTCGAAGGCCAGGTCTGGGTTGGCCCCTACGTTCCATCAGTGAGAAGAGAAACTGGCTGTTTCGTTTGGGTCATACAGCAGTCCGAGGTTGTTGGATGTTGCCCTGGAGTCCAGGCTCTCACTGTCAGGAGATGTTTTGTTGTAACCCCAGTTGACATGTTGGCAGTTGAAGTCACCAACATGGGAACGAACATGGCTTGATACCCTCTGTTATTTTCTCGGTCTGGCGCTATAGACTTATGTGGCTTTGTCCACTTTTAGACGAACCAAAACGGCCACTATTGTCACCCAGTTAGTTCATCATATTATTAGTATGCTAAGCGACAAGATCATAGCTTCAGGGTATCCCACCGTCATGCCAAGTTTTTTTCTAATTGTGGAAATAGTGCTACGCACAAGCGCTAAATGCAATTCCATATTAGCCTGCTCAACCTTTCGGTAATAGGACAACTGATCCATGTATCATTTCCAATGGTTAAACCAAACCAACACGCTTGGTACAACAAATAGACCTTTAGATAGTTTCCTATTACTTTTAATAAATGTTGTGTTGGTGAAGTTTTCCGAAGTGACAAAGGCGTTGTTCTCGTACACAAATTGTCAGCAAGCAAATCACTCAACAGTAACGTTGGAAATGACCGATTTAACATCGTCTGTGGTCACGCAGTGCACAAAAACCCTCTGTGATATTTTCATGAGGAACTCGCCAGGAAATAATACAGGCTCTTAAATTTATGAAGAAGTCAACTTTCAGCAGAATGTGTTTGTAAGGGAGTACTGCTGCCTATGGTTCTTCCGCTTCGTTAAGGATAGATTTGAAAGGTACTTGGCTTGTGGTGGAACCGCACCACGTTGTAACTTTCAGTTGAATTAAATTGAAATGTTTAGAGATAGTCACGCAAGTGCTGTTACTTGTCTTAAACGCTGTTGGGTTGCATGCAGAAATGCGGATGATAACTGTTTTTGGTACAGCGTGCTTGTTCAGTTTTTGTGTTTTTGCCCTTTGCAGAAACAACATGTACGATGAATGAGCGCGAAAAAACAAATGATCAAAATGATATGACGGATGCTTCCAAACTAGAGGAGCTGGGGTTGCAACAAGCTGAATCTCGCCTTAGTCGTGATTTCATCTTTCCTATGAAACAGGTGTTGTTTTGTGGCGCAATCGTTGGAAGGCAAAAAAGCTCTTACGTGCGGTAACTGAGGTTGCGTGGAATTCTGCTTTGCCGTCTGATGTTGGGTTGATCTAGATGAGATGTTAATGCAGGTTTGCCCGTCACCATGATGCGGCTTGACATTAGAAATGCACATGTCCTGGAGATCACGCGCCTTGTTTGTTTGTCATTTGCGTTTGGCTTCTGCGTGGTCGCTGCAGACATGTTTACAACGGGACGTTTTCAACGCAACGTGTAGTTATACAACAATCACAGTGCTGCCTTTCACGTGCCTCGCAAGTTTTCTCGCTTTGCTCAGTTTTTCACGTTTCCATTTGTGTTTCAGAAGTCGGCAAAACACCCATCCGCTAAATTCCTATGTGATCTGTGCAGTTATCGTTTGGATGGAGTCATTCAAGCGCATAAACATATTAAAGATAAACGACACAGAAGGCTGGCAAAAGAAAGGCACCAGGTGATCAGTTGCATGTCTTTTTTCTGAGATGTTTGCTTGAATACTTTCCAGTTTACTTAAATTCTTTCCAGTTTACATAATGCTTTTCAGTGTACTTAAATACTTTTCAGTTTACTTGACTACTTTTCAGTTTACTTGACTACTTTTCAGTTTACTTGACTACTTTTCAGTTTACTTGACTACCTTTCAGTTTACTTAAATACTTTTCAGTTTACTTAAATACTTTTCAGTTTACTTAAATACTTTTCAGTTTACTTAAATACTTTTCGGTTTACTTAAATACTTTTCGGTTTACTTGACTACCTTTCAGTTTACTCAAATACTTTTCAGTTTATTTAAATGCTTTTCAGTTTACTTAAATTCAGTACTTGTCAATTTACTTCAATACTTTTCTGCAGGGTTTGTTCCTGTTTACTGCAACAACTATTTCATTTTTTACTTCTATATAATTCTTCCGAAATGTTTCATATACTACGATATAAAAAAACGCGAAAGGGTCGAAACGAACGTGGAGCAAACAAAAAGTAAATTGTGACTTGACTCGAAATTTAATTAGCATGATCAAGGAAGGGCTTAATTCAAATCGCATTCTAAATGAATTGGAGATGTTGGCACTCGACTCAGCCTCTAACGCTCATGACCCTTTCGCATTCGCGGGTAACAGTGTTAATCACGCTGTTCGCATTTTCTTACGGTTGTGATTTTTGTATTGTTTGGTGTGAAAAAGCAAGGTACAGCTGTTGATCATGCGTCGTGTGAATGTGTTCAGAACGACGCGTTGTTTCGTCTCAATCCGCCTCCAGCTCCGGCGATCGAAGCTCTTCAACGGCTTCTCGTTAAAATGTTGTCCGATAAGGTTTTAGATCAAAATGATTTGCAAAGGCGTCGATCAGTTCTACAGAAGTTGAATCGCATTATCAGCAAGGAGTTGAAAGGTAAATTCCTCATATTGTAAAAGCCACTGGGCGAACTATCAGCATCTTCCCGGCTTTGCCTAACTCCGTCGCACTACCTTCGAGTTTGTGCTTATTTGAATGCAGCATTTTTTTAATTTGTAGGTGCGAGTGTGGTGCTGTATGGTTCTTCACTGAGCGGGTTAGGCTTCAAATCGAGCAACATTAACGTCGATTTGCAATTTCCCTCCTCCATGCGAGCACCGAACGCTCTTTTGCGCGTTCTCGACATCCTCGAACGAGCAGAAGGTGAGCTGCGTTTCTTAGATTACAAATTCATATGGCGTCCAGACGCAGGGTATGGCTATTGAGAGAGTTCGTAAAAGTACTGCCAGTAGTAAGTGTAAGCTGTGCTCTTAAGGTGACAAGAAGAGCGAAAGTGGTTTCGGAGAATTCAGGTTACTGCTGCAAGCTAATGCATGTGCACGCGGGTAACTGCACTCTGGAATGGTTGGAGCTGATTGCGTGTCATTGTACAGTGTTCGCACCTTCCTGCACTGCGCAGTAAGTTGCGCGAGAGGTGTACTCGGTCGGTCATTTTAGTTCGTCAGGCGTGCGTTTGTCTGACATTGTGGATTTTCGTTCGTTAATTTTAACCACGCAGGAGGCGTATGCAGTCTCAACGACTATTTCTTATGTTGATATCATTACATCAAGTGACGGAGTCGCAACTAGAAAACAGCGAATTGTCTTTTTTGGCCAAACCCTCGGTACTGCGCAGAACGCTTTCTCATTGATGTTCTGCTGCAGGTATGACGCTGCTTTTCTTTTAAATTCATCTTAACGGCGATGTTGTGATTCGTCAACAGGTGCGTTTAAGGACGTGAACGCCGATTTCCGTGGCAAGGCTCCGCGCATCGAGTTCGCGGACGTCGAGTCGTCGATCGTGGTGCGTCTGAGCACCAACAACGACTTCGCTGTCTCGACCACGCGATTACTGCTGCTTTACTCCACTCTGGACGTCCGAGTGGCGCAGGTAGCACTCGCCGCTGGCGTTGCCCGTCGCTGTGGTTTTGTCACTACTTCCAATGCTTTTCTCGGATAATGCAAGGACTGCGCTGTGCTGTAATTCCGTGATCACTTTTCTGGAAAAAAGAACAAAAACAAAAAAAACACTGCTCTACCTTTTCCTGTGGGGAAGTTGTGATTGGGTGACCGTCGTGGATAGGTCACGTGGCAAATTGATTGCGTCTATTTAGTGCAGTAAACGCGCCGATTCTCTGTCGTGGCTCGTGGTAGTGTTTTCATTACGGTGAGCTGGCTGTCGTGCCGTCGCTGGCAACTTCCGTCGCTGGCAACTTCCTGCATCTGCCCAGGAAGTTGGTGCATTGTTTTTTTGAGCTCCAGGACCGTGACATTCGTGGGTTGGGCGCCTTCCTAGGCTGTGCTCATAAACTATTTACTTAACTTAGATTCTAAGAAGCGCCTGTACATTTGCGTTTCCGCTTGAGGACGAGCAAGCAAAACATGTCGTTTGGCGTAATTGACGCCGAAGACGGTTGAGATGATAAAACTGACACCGTTGTGTGTTGTGCAGCTGTGTATGGTGTTCCGTACGTGGGCTCAGATCTGCAAGCTCGATCGGCAGCACGAAGGCTCCCTGCCTCCGTATGCCTTCGCTCTGATGACGATCTTTTTCCTGCAAAAACACAAGTATCTTCCTGTGCTGCACGAGGTAGCCTTTCCACTGCGAACTATGCGCCGTGATTTCGATCCTAGCGTTAGACGAATTCTATGCTAACTAGTGATGTTAATATTTCTGAATTGTTAAGTTTTAGATGAGTGACTGTTTGCTGAGGTTGGCTTATTTAAACGTGCCCTGTATAAACATTTTTTGTAGTTTTTACGGCGAGCGAGTACAAAAAAATACCGCCAAGAACGGATCTTACAATGACTGAATTAAAGTAGCAGCAAATGACCACTATACATCTTGACAGTCACTGTCACGTGGCCAGTGCTTAAATGTGTTCAAAGATTCCCGGCTCAATGGCACCATAGTTGGTGTTTTTTCCGGTGTGTAGCCAGACCACCGTATTTCCTCGGAGGTGCAGTAAGCAACCAAGCAGTATATAATTTCGCTCAGGGAGCGCAGTGCAATTGGTAGTTGCTTTGATTCAGCGTGGGTTTCCACGCGGTATTGAAAGTATTAAAAGTATTGAATTGTGAAATCGGTTTTCAAGACCTTGAAAAAAGTATTGAATTTGGCCAAAATGTAGACAAAGTATTGAAAAACTATAAAAATTCGAAATCCAACCATTTGTTTATTCAAATTTTGTTTTTCACCGCTGATGACCGTTCTGCAGATGTATTTTGCATTGTGTTCCATGAGTAATATTTTCTAAAAATGAAGCTAAATGATAGTATTAAAGTCTTAATTTGGAATTGGAAAGGTATCGAAAAAGTATGGAAAATAGTTTTTGAAAATGTGAGAACCCTGGTTTTCAGTTCTGCTGGTCTTGTATACACAGAAACTGAGGTACTTTGTGTTTCTTGTCAATAAAGCAGTCAACAGTCCATGGAGCCTTGATGTTCTTCTCAGTCAAGAAGAAACCCTTTGTTATAACCGTGTGTAGTAACCGTGTGATCTTTGATTCAAGCCATGGCCATTGTACACAGTAGTGTTTAGTTTTGTCAAGTGCGAAAGGTTAACAAGCACATTTGATTAGATTGTACCGTAGTAGCAAAATACAGCATATAACAGATGAAAATTTTAATTTTCTGGGTGATTACCGAAAGCGCTCGTAATGTTCATGTCGATTTTGTTTAACGAGACTAAGAGCTTGAAGCAGTGGGCAACCATCACCGTGCTCTGGTGCGCGTGTGCGCGAAGCCTTAACGCTTGATATCCGACAAGTGTTGCACTGTTATTTGAAAGACTGTTTCTAAACACAGACCATCCAGGATCACGACATGAGTGAAATACTGAGCAAGTCTATGAACTGTCCACAACTTGTTCGCAAAGGCAGTGCCCTGTGGTATATTCCGACTCCACCTCCTTCTTCACCTCAGGCCGTGATTGAACCCGGCGAAAATCTGGACGAAACGGGTTCGTAGCTGCTGTTACTAGAAGTGATAAAAACCTGCTAGGAATTTACCGTAGGATTTCTATTCTTTCAATTTGTTTTGAACGCATTCTCATACATGAAACATTAATGTGGTGATGAAACGCTTGGCATTTTTTGTTTAAGCTTTGGAATCACACTAAGTTCAGAACGATCAATGAAAATACACACGTGTTGTCACAGGAAATGGATCAGCTTCATACTCAGAAACTTGTTTGCTCCTAGTTTAACGCTGCATTTAGTACTGAATTTTTATTTCGATTGGTGTTGCTCGTAGTTTGTAGTTTTCTGTTAATGCGCTTTACCAGTAGAACCCTAACCAGTGTTCCCCATAAGCCAATGTTACTGGTAAAATTTTGGCCGCACGACAAGTGAGAATTTCAAGGCTCGCTACCGAGTTAGAAGCAAAGCTAAGCCAAACGACTATTATTGGGAATATGCTTGCGCAGGAGAAGTGGTAATGCTTATTTTTTAAACTGCGTGGCTGCTATGAAATATCAATTTTTTTGGCTCATGAAGAAAACGGGTATCTACGACGCATCCTTTCATTTCTTTGTCCATTTGGTACTTGACACGTCGTACGGTTATTTGTATGCAACGTTTGTAAACTTTGTTGCCGTTGCTACACCAGTAAATGCCCTTTATCAACAAAATATTGATTTATTCGGGTCGCATTTTCCTTGTTTTAAAACTTCATCTTTGACAAACAGTTTTGAGTTAACGGTTGTAGAGATTTCAACAGCTGTTTTATTCCCAACTACATCATCATGTAGAAAGCTTTCCAAAGTTTCTCGTTTCCGCTCTTTTAGGTAGCAGCGGGCGACAGTTTTGAAAACCTGACCTTGCCGAAGCGTACTCAATTTTTGAGTGACTCCGTTTTTTTTTAAATAAAAAGACCAATTACAAAAAGGCATATTCAATAACACATATACGTTAAGTCCAACTAAAAACTTCAACTGTAGAATTCGACCACATAAAAACTGTTTTGGAACAAACATCCAGGAAGCTCGGTTGGTTGAAAATGGAGTTGAGCAACTTGCAAAGTGAGGGTAATACATTACACAAGGACGCGATTATCGGTTTTCGCAGGAATTAAGTAAATACATCTTGACAGACTTGTAAGGGTTTTACGTTGTTTGGCCTGTAATTCACCAGTTCAGGGTGTTTTTCGTATTTCATTGCAAAAGTAAATCTGAACGAACTAAAACAAATGTCAAGTAAATTTGAAAACCTATTGTTTTTCGCTTGTAGCAAGGGATAGCATATTTGTGAGTTTAACTTGCCATTTCTGAGTTTTTGAAAGCCTCTATAAAACATTATATGCAATACTTGGGCGCATTTTTGCTGGAGGTAAATACCCGAATGACGCGGGCTGAAGACGTCTTTGTCGCTCTAAATGCGCGAAAATTAACGGTTGAATAAGATTTTTCAGCACCTTAGTTTTGTTCGGAACTACATCGAAGAAAGACTTACAATTATGCAAGCCTTCACAGCATTTAATTTTTTGCAACTTCACAAATTTAATTAATTAGGTAATTAATTTTAGGTGACGCACGGCTTACTTAAGCCTAAGGTCTCTTAAATAAGCCGTGGGTGACATAGTCGACTTTTTGAAAGAATTTTATAAAGAAAGTTTATTTGTGCAAAATAGTGAAGCGTAGGAAAAAAATGCAGAAATGGTGGATAGAAAAGTACGTGTGAAGAGCCTGACAAATGATTTGAGCGTTGAAAACCAGGACGTGCAGAAAATACTGGTCTTGAGCGCATGTTGACAAAGAACAGCGATGTCAACATTCTGGAAGATATCTTAACACACGCACAATAAAGCGCAATAATCTTTACTGAAGTTCGTTCATAGCAAATGCTACAGTATGAGAAACTCGCTCCCGGTTATGCTCAGGTGAGTCTTTTTTAATAAAAATATTCTCAAAGTTTCTTTCGATCCTTCAGTCAACCATCGTATTGAAAGCGTGAATATCATTTGGTGTCATTCAACAGCTTCTTACATCCGACCAGGGTCTGAGAGCGAACTTGACATCAGCACACAAAGTGCGAATGAACCCGGTGACGTCACCGACATCCCCCCCGAAAACAACCCATCCAGTTGTGAAGCTCCGCCCAGACATACTGCGATGAAACCTACTGCGCTGCTGGAAGGCTGCGTCGGCCAGAACTTGAAAGTTGCCGATCTCTGGCTTCAGATGCTAAAGTTTTATGCATTGGAGTATCCCATTGAGGACCAAGTATGCTTATGTTTTTTTACTTTTGATAATATTGTCCGAGGACTAAGAACTTCTTTATCGGTTTTAGCTTTTCTGTTGTTCGTTTCGAGTAACTTGTTGAGAGGGTCAATGTCGTCTAATTTTGCTTCTTGTTGTTTGTTTTGTTTAGAATACGGTATGTTTGAAAAACAGCGCCAATTTGTTTTTGCTCTTTTTGTTTCGTGTCGTCCAGGTGATCAGTGTGTGTCATTCCGCCCTTGTGACCAGAGAAGATAAGAATTGGGGAAGAAGGCGGGTGGCAGTTCTAGATCCCTACGCAACGAAGCGCAACCTCTGTCGATCCATGAACTCCCAGGTTGGTTTGCTCGTGCCTGTCAATCACCTGCATGGCACTGTGAGAGGAAGATGTCGTTCTTTAGTTCAAGTTTATTGCTTCCGACTTGAATGGCGTATTTGCGTGTTCAAAATTTTGTGCAATGTAATCTGTTATCATTCGAATCATTTGTCGTGTTTCCAGAGTGTCTTCCAGCACATGATGTCTCGACTGAAGCACGCCGTCGAGTACTTCTTTTCTGATCAACACAAAATCGAACGCAAATCGCACTCCAAATCCATCCACCCAAGCAATGACGTCACCAGTGCTGAGCCGCTTGACGCGTCGCGACGGGTTGTGGATGAGCTGATGAGTGATTTGGTTGGAAGGGTTGCGCAGTTGGCAGTTGACGGAAGTACGTGCTCGCTGATTTTGCGCGTTTGTGTATACCTGGTTTTGTTACCACTAACGTCACTTGATTGTCTGTACTTGTTTGAAAAACGCAACGAGTTTGCGTTCAATTTTCTTGTCGGACAAATCTCCTAAGACTCGTGAAATGAGAACTTTTTTCTAATCAGAGAAGCACTCTTTCACTCATAAAAACTTTTTTATTACAAAAGTGTTCGTAACGTTCTCGTTACATTTGATTGCTGACAGATGAACTGGATGATTGTTCTTCATCGACGACGGCGGCAATTCCTGCCTTGTCTGGCTCAGAAAAGTAGGTGGTTTGGCTATAACTGGCTCACGCAGTTAAAATGGAGGTGGTTTGACCCACACAGTTAAAATGGAGGTGATTTGGCCCACGCAGTTAAAATGGAGGTGGTTTGACCCACGCAGTTAAAATGGAGGTGAAACAAAACTTGTCGAATTTGCTTCGTGCCAAATTTTTTTTTAATTATCTGATCACGTTGTTGGAAACGCGGGTGGAACAGCTGCCATCTCGTGTCTTCGGAAGTGGTTTCACTGCATTCGACTCTTATCATGCGAGTGACGCGTCAGTGAACTATGGTTGTAGCTGTGACGATTCCCAAGTTATCAGCCACCTTTGTCGCGTACGTTGCTTTGTTGACCAGAACCCCTCATATTTGTCGGAATCGAAATTAAGAAAGTTTAAATAAAAACAGCGCACGTTGGTGTTATTGACGTGTCCGATGTCGTCACCGGCGCATCAGCTGTTCCCGTCTGAAGCCGATGGCTGGCGTAGATTTGCCGAAACACTCTCTAGTTTTGAGGTGTTAAATGAATGATTTTTTCGCTTATTGCTTAAAGCGAACCACCCAAGAAGTAATGCTTTGCGTTTGACAGACATACCGATGACGCTGATCGATCGGCAGGAGCTTCAAGTCCTCACACGGTACGTTTATTGTTGTTACTTGGGTAACTGTTCTTGATGAAAAGAAATGAAAAGCTTGGGAATAGGAATATGAACCGAAAAATACATCGCGTGTTGATTGGTTTTGTGACGGAGTTGCTGGGATATTAATTTTTATGGTTATTTGAAGCCGTTTACTCGAGCTTCACGTTTGCATTTGTTTAGCTGCCGGCAGCTCCACAAAAGGTCGGCACTGTGGAGGAGGAGGAGGCGATCAAGCGAACAGAGTACGTACCCGTTGCATTTCTTGTGCGAAGGTTCGCAAGCACGATGTAACCGCTTGGACGAGTCTGGTCCCATGCGAGTTGTCGTCGTAAGCTGCCGAGTCAGAGCGAGTGCATGGTGTCCCTTTGAATAATTGATAAAATGCAAAAGGCAGGCTAACAGTTTTTGACTTTGCAAAATGGTGCATATTCCACGCAAATGTCTATGTCAAGTCTTGTACCAGTGACGTTGGAGCTTCTAACAACTTGACCCGAACCAAACGTCTTAACCTGCGAAACAATTTGCCTTTTAACGGAAAAGTCATTAAGACTTTCGACGAAGCCTTGATCCGAAAAAAGTTTGTTGTACTTTTCCACCTGAAACTACTGAACAACTTATTTACATTCAGTAACTCGCTTCCGCGTAGGTTGTCTGACTCGTGTACACGTCGGGTCGATTGGTTTTTGTAACGAGTTCGAGGTTCATCAAAATCTCAAATATGAGAAATGCTGTATAAGATAAGCAAAGTTGTCCTTCACATTCGAAAAAATTTAGCTGGGCAAATACTAGGTTTGAGTTTTGCGCTACTGAAGAAAAAACAACTTAAAAAACGGAAAAAATCATCGGATTTGCTGTTTCCTTCACGATCAGCCATCGATTTTATAGTTGTAAGCAACGTTATTACAACCGGAAAAATTACCGTTATCAAGGCTCAGCTGTGAATTACATGTAGATGGATGTTCATAATCGTCGATATCGCCATCAATAAATAAAGCTAAGATAATTGAGTGAAGGAAGTGCAGACATCATGCGCAGTGATGCTCTGTGGAAGCTCCTGATGGAAAGTTGCAAAGTACAGGGTGTTCCAAAACAGTTGAGATGTGTATGTTTGAGTAACTGCTTACTCTTAAGCGTGTGAAATTTAACATCTTAATTTTTGTACAACAAGATATATTCATAAAAGGGTTAAGGAATTCAAAACGTACGATCTCACAAGTTTTCAATACACGCCCAGTCAGTGACACGACGCACGTCAAGTTGGTTGTTTATCTCCTGCAAAACAATTGGCAGCGTGTCTGTGTTGTCCCGGGTGACGATTGCCCGGGTGGGTGTAGTCTTAGAACCCTTATTAACACAGAAACGCTGCGTTTTTGCTTGTCGTCTGTTTATGAGGCCTGATCTGTGTCATACGCAAGCGTTCGTAACGACACGCCAAGTTATCGTTGGAGGAACCTGACTTTCCTGTCTTGCTTTTCTTGTGAACACTTTGAGGCTTTGCAGAATTTTTCCCGGCTATTTTCTCTGTAATTGATGATCGCACAGATCCTTTGGTTCTACACAGACAAACTTCCTCTGTGAACATACGGTGCCATTTTTAAATCTCTGCGAAACATCGCTGCACAGCCTTAATCGAATGTTCGAGCATCTTCTGACACACAAAGCGCCTTATCTGTTGAAGTGAATGCCCTTTCTCTACCTGAGAAGATAAACGCAGCAAACAGAAAATTTCCTGTTTCTTCACGTGCACCAAAATTATGAGATGATTTGAAAAAAATTGGTTAAGTTGATAGATTGCATAATGATAACAAAATTTTCGGAACGCCCTTTAGTTGTTTGGAGAACGTTTGTTCAGTCAAACAACAATCCCTAGTATAGTGTGATTCCTAGTTTTGAGTGGTTGATTACTCACACATCTGGCTTGCTTTCTAGTGGTCAACAATGGCAATTTTATCTTAGAACTATTCGCTTCACGTTGTGTTGTTGCTTTTCTGAATTTTATCTGCCTCCATGATTGTGTCGAACGACTCGAAAAATTTGGTTGTTGCTGGAAGATTCTGCAAGAAACGAAGTTAGTCAATTAGTTTTGTAGAACAGATAGATGATCCAAATAAGTCATCCACTTGAATGTGAAGAAAACATCATTAACCCAGTCTGCTTTTTACAGGTATGGCTACGAATTCACGGCCAAGGTCCTGACCGAGGGAAAGTACCCAATAATTGTTTGCACCTTGTGCAAACGTGAGGGACATTCCCGCGATAAATGTCCGGACGAATTGGAAAAACACAAACTCGTTCCTCTCCCTCCCATGTGCGATCAACTCCGCGATATGCTGGGTCGTGTGTGCGCTGACGTGCTGGGTCAGTTATCGCCGGATTGATTATTATGTTCGATTGTTAGTTGATCTGTCGATGGCGTTTAACAACACTTGCTGTTCGTTGCAATTTTTTGACTGCAGTAACTTTCTGAAAGAATCTTTATTTTGGGTTTGTGTTTCGCGTAGTTTTCGTTGATTTTCATTCGTTGATCTTTTCTCCCAGAGCGTTGCCGTCCAAGTGTCAGCGAGCTGCGTCAGCGTGAACAAATTTGCTCGAGTTTGACGAAATACCTTCGTTGCAATTACCACCCGTGCACCAGCATGCAGCTGTTCGGCTCCTCCAGAAACGGATTTGGCTTCAAAGGTTCTGATCTTGACATTTGCTTAACATTCGATGACAACGCAAACGGTGAGGTGAGAAGGTTTGGTGTTTTAGTAGTGTTGCCTTAACAGAAAAAGGGTAAGCTGAAAAAATGTTCCATTAAATTGTCATACTTTCCAAGGAAAAGGTAATTATTGGGAGCAAGATTTTCAGGAGAGTAGAAAAGGATCATTCGACCTGAAGACGATAATTTTGTTTTCTTCACATTAACTGAAGAGAACGTCTGTTTGCCGTCCTTGCAGGATTTAGATTACGTTAAAATCATCGAAGACGTTGCGCGATGTTTGCGAAGATGCCCTGAAGTTCGAAACATCCTCCCGATCACAACTGCGAAGGTTCCAATCGTCAAGTTCGAACATCGAACGACCGGCTTGGAAGCAGATATCAGCTTATACAACCTCCTGGTAAAAGCGTCGTTCTCAGTTGGAATTGAGTGAAACAAGCGCGCTGCTGTTCGTTGGTTCGGCGCAGGAGTTTCCTGTGCGCTGTTTTATTAACGTTTGTGAATTCGGAACCTTTTTCTGCCGTGAAAAACAAATAAGGCTGCTGTGAGTCTAAGCACTGCGGGGTGGTCGCCAGCGTTCTGTTTCTGATTCGTTAAACATTGCTGAGTTTTCAAAAGAACAAGTCGATGTCGTCAGTTTGTCCATGAAGATAAAGCGAACGCATATAGCAGAACTTTTTTAGTTGGCTTAACACGTAATACCACGGTGTTTTGGAAGCAGTGCGTCCACACTTCTAACAGCAGACACAGTGCCGCGTTTTGACGCATGTCCTCGGCCGTTTCGTAATGTGACAGAAACGTCGTGTTTTCGCAGGCTCAACGTAACACGCTGATGTTGTCTTGCTACGCTACCGTCGACGAACGATGTCGTATTCTCGGCTACGTCATGAAAGCGTTTGTTAAACTGTGTCACGTGGGTGATGCGTCACGCGGTTCTTTGTCGTCATACGCCTACACTCTCATGGTGATTTTTTTCCTGCAACAAAGAAATCCACCTGTGTTGCCAGTGTTGCAGCAGGTAATTGAAATTCCATTGTCTTATGGTTTGACAGTGACCTCCAGACATTTTAGATGGCAGTGTAATGCTTGGCTGATTATAATAAGATACTAATAATTATTAGTATCAAAGTGTATTTATTAAAGTGGACTCGAATCGTTTTTTGTCATGAAAGACTGCACCTCAATTCGAATTTGTGGACTATAACATGGGCTATTGGTTATTGACACTCCCTGCCCTTATATGGTGACAATTCGTTGTCGCCTGTGCGTATTTTTGTTTTCTATAAAGATATGCACTTGCACTGTGTGCGCAATCCATTTTTTATTTTGATCGTACCGTGATTGTTTTTCGGTCGTGTGTTCAGCTCGACCTAACAAGAAAGAAGCCGTACGTCGTGGATGGCTGGGATTCTTGGTTTTATGACGACCTCAAAAATCTGGTAAGTCATTCGCGATCTCGTCTTGGTTTATGTCATGGACAGATAAAACTGAAAACTTTTTATGAGTGCCTGAGGAAAAGTCGCTTGCATTGTCAGTCAACGTGTTGAGCCTATAAATCGTACACGATGCCTTGTTTCACTCAACTTGACATACTGTCGTTCAGGCAACAGTTTGGCCTGGCCTGGGGAAGAACACGGAAAGCATCGGTGAACTTTGGCTCGGCATGATCCGTTTTTACACGGAGGAATTCGACTTCGCTCAGAGGGTTGTCAGCATTCGGCAGAAGGAGCCGTTGACAACATTCGAAAAAGTAGGTGCCGGAGCTCTGGTTGCATCGCGCAGAGACGTTCATCGGTAGCAGTGACCTGTTTGCGACATGCACAGTGTCGCTGTGCTGTAGGATTAAACTCCTGTTTAGATCTCTCGTGACTGGACATAGCTGCAAAAGAATAACTTTTTCTCGATATAACGTTTCAGACAGTGAAGGAAGCAGACCCGTGGTCGTTAAAGCTTTAACGCCTCAATTCCCCTAAGTCAAATTTTCGCCAATTTGTATACCCCTTTTCAACAGTTTTGAAAGAAAAATTATAAGAAATGAAACGCAACTGGTAACGAAATATCCACTAGAGTAGCGAGGAAAAAGGTCAATGCAAAGGCTGCATCACCTTCATGAGCACCAACCTTCTTCATGTAGGTAAAATGTTGCTAGATTGCTGGAACTAATGTAATGATGGAGTGTTAATACATTGTTGAATACCCCCAACGTCAAATCTCAATACCCCCTGGGGGTATTGAGATGAGATATACCCCCTGTGGTATTGAGATATAACCCCTAGGGGTATTGAGGCAATACTTTAAGAACCCCTGGAGTAGACAATGATAGTTCAGTGTGTTTTGTGGGTAGCAACACTTTGGTTATGGGCGTTTGTGTGTGGTAAAACAGCTTTTCTTAGTCTGACAAAGTGATGTAGATTTTCCATAATCTTTTACGTAGAAAAATAATAACAGATTTAGGTTTTCCCTTAAATTCTTTCGTCAAAATCGAAATGCTCTTAACCCTGCTCAGGGAACCTCTAAACACAAACACTTTTGTTGTCCTTTCCCAAAATGGGCAGATTTTGTTTATTCGCTTATACTGGACTGACAGGTTTATACAGGCGCGGGTTTTTTTACAGGTTAGCAAGTCTTCTCAAGCTCATCCGATCAGAAAAAAACAACGTGTTGGTTTTGGGAAACTTTTTATATGATGAAGAACAAAAGCAATTTTCCAATCAAAAATGTGGGAAGTGCTCTTAGCAAATGAACGAAAAAGTAAAGAAAAATCCAAAAATTTCGCCCGTAGACGTCATTGGTGG
>JGI24021J15306_10000487_pt1 | contig 30292 bp, 15 predicted proteins | sample Ectturendosymbi1_FD_15306 | JGI IMG/M metagenome (IMG submission 15306) | reverse complement strand
TAGTAATCAAAAAGCGATCACGGTACGCGCGATGAATAGAACAAGATGGCCACAGCGCAGGTGAAACTCGAAACGGTGCTGTCTCGATAGTATGCACATTTGAAAGTTGACGGAGTGTGTAGTCGAACAAGAACAACGCAACATGCAGGCTTTTACTTCGATGCAATTCCAGACACGAACTTGCAACCACGTTTTCTCTCAAATTGATACAAAACTTGTGTGAGTTTGATTGTGACGAGAATGCGTGACTGCTGGAGGTCGCCGTTGTTTGGAAAGCGGGAGAGTTTATTTTTAGCCTTCTTCAATCGCAACAGAATCTCGTGTATTCATGTCTTGACTGGCCAGTGAAGCTGACATTTTCAGGGGGAATAAAATAATTGCAATTTGTTATTTTGCCAAACAAGTAGAGTCTGGCGCTTTCAAAATATTTTTTGACCGGTGGTCCCCTCCTGGCTGCGGGCTTGGTCCAGTACCTCCAGCCTTATCTGATATCAACTGGGCAACACGGTGCACAAAAAATCTGCATTTTGCTGCTGCTATCCTACATCTTCCAAATTATTCGAAAATTAAGCGCCGTAAACCTAGGAAAGAAACGCTGCATTGATTATCGTCTCATCCAGGTAACATTTTGTTGATTTCGACACAGATGGCTTAGATATAACTATAAAACTTCCGTGCAAAACAGAAACCTGTTACCGACAAAGACCGAATTCCAAATGACTTCCTCAAGAATGCAGGCTCTAGTGCGCACTCTTTAAAGCAAGTCAGCATGTGATTCGACAATTAAAAGCTCTAGGTTTGCTGAAAGCTTTCCAGGAATCAGCCGACTGGGTTCCACTTTCACAACTTTGTATATTCAAGTGATAAGTCTCGGCAGAGGTGACGCGCACAAATCAATCAGCAAGTTTTATAACCAGAAGTCGATTTCACGCAAATGTACGCACTATGCACCCTCTGCGGATAGAATCTATGTCAGTGTTTCCCAACCTTTTTAGGCTTGCGGCACCCTACAGAAAAGAATAATAATTTACGGCACCCATAATGCCGAACCCATAGCAACTTGCTTTGAGGTTTGATGACAGTTTGAAAATGTATTTTTAATGATATGGTAAAAAAACGTGTTAGCCCGCAGGACCCCTGGGCACTGTAAATGGCACCCCAGGGTTCCGCGGCACCCCGGTTGGGAACCACTGATCTGTGTGAATAAGATTTCACGACTGAGTTTATGTACATTATTGTGAATCGTGTTGCTTTAACACAACACTTAATGCGCGGTCTATGTAGTTGGTAGCTTTAAACAGAAACAAAGGGTCTACAAATACTTAAAAGCACAATACGAATTCACATCCTAACGCTCTCTACTTGTGCAAATGTACTGGGGAAAAATATAAACAAAAAACAAGGCTTTTACATTTGGAAGGCAGAACGGGGCCAAGTAATGGAATATTACGAGACCCCCGGAACTCCCTCGCGTATAAATTAAAAATACTTGAAATTGAAAATAACTTAGTGCAAAAATAGTGCATGCCACAGTGGTATCTACACGCTCCTGACAATCTGTATAGCATGTTTGCAAAACCACTAAATAGCAAATATAACGAAGCTAAACGAGGCGTTTCTGAATGCACAGGAATAGGCCTCGTACTTCCCCAAAAAAAAACCAGTTCACGAGAAAATGGCTTGGTAAGATTGAATTTCCGTCTCTGACCAAATATTTTTCCGGTCACGTAACATCGCTTGTTGCGACCGAAGAAAATGGACAAGCGAACAAAACATCAAAAACGTTTCACATTCATACAATCATCTGCGCAGCCTGTACTTCACTTGAAAAAATACAGAGCGGCGAAACTTTCAACGTGGCCGAAACCAACACGTCGTGGAATGACGTTAGCATCGTCAGCAAGTGCACAGTAGAGCTGTGTAAGTCACCATATTAGGGAATTAAAAAACTTACATTGCAGCCGACGTGTTGGTTTTGGCCACGTTAGGGAATTAAACTTACTGGAATCAACCAACCTGACGCTTTCCTGTTACTGTACGCTTGTATGAAAGAAACGCCATGGCACTTACTTCGTTTTGTGAAGACCATGTGCCGCAGGTCTTCGCAAAATCTTAAATCAGATTGAACATTTAAAGCGTTCGCACTGCCACAAACAAAGTTTCTCGAAAAGGCTTTAGTTTTCTTACAACTTACTGGCACAACCAATTTTCAATGAATTATTTACAGAAACGCAAGACGAACCAATTTCAAAACCAGCCACAACGCTTAGTATTGCAGGCTGAAGTACACACATACAAACCTACACGTTTCAAATGTGACATAATTGCAAAGTCTAAAATTGCTGAAAACATAATCGAAAGTACGTCACTTTTAAATTAAAACTTCAATGCGATGCTTATGACAAGTTCTCCGCGTTGTTTGACCCCGCTCTCTGACTGTGGTCCGAAAATCTGCTCGATGATGAAGAAGCAGAGCTGGCTGGGCGGAGTGGAGCTTTCCTCACTTCGCTGTTGTCTTCTTTGCTCTATGCGAAAAATGCGTGGATAAGTAAATGCAGCAGGTCACGCATAAAAACGCACTCTTATTTTTTAGACAACTGAAACGGGCTGTCGTCGGTGTGATAGTTAATCTACAAAACACGTAGAATCTGTTACGGCAAAAGAGCAAATTTTCGTTTGCATTCAAATGTCAATTGTTGCAATCACTCCGCTGGCGTTGCGCTGGAATGCGCGGTTCACCACGAACGGAATGTGCGCGAAGAAAAACACTGTATATGCGTGGCGCGATCAAGCAATAATAGAGTGATCGCGGCGTGTGATCTCTATTGTTGCTTGCTGCCACAGTGCGAAGCTTTGCGCACATGCCGCTCGGGCTTTTCCGATCGCAACACAGTCAACAGACCCTTGATGCAATGATTCGTAGCAACAGCGCTGCTGTTTTTGGTGACTGTAACGCAAAAAACGTTGCACGGCTGCGTCCATTTCCTAACGAGTTATTCAACGCTTGCTACAAACCCGCAAGTTCGAAATGGCCTGATCAGCGAGGTTCCATGTCTCTCTGTCAGAGCTGGCATTCTGAAGGTAGCTTGCGAACTCTTGGAAGCCATCGTCAATGAGCTTTTCTCTGCAAACCATTTCAAATCACATCAACTCACTCGATATAGCACTTTGCAACAAACGGTTTTAGTTGCCACAAGCAAAGGCGATAGCTGACCGATTAAAAGAACAATGAGAAAATAAAAGCAAACAATACGTAGGACTTCACGCCGTGTGCATCTCATTTGCACGTAATCGGCCACTACAATAGAAACCAGTCCAGCCCGCCCATTTTCTTAAAAGCAGTCCAAACAGTAACAAGGAAACGCCTAAAACAAATCAAGACGAAACCAGCAATTGTTGATTGCCCTCTCAAGCAGCAATCAGAGAGAAAAGTTGTATTCTGTGTTAACGCAACGAAACTCCCTCATCGCGAAATTTAATATTCTTTTGATTAATGCAGAATACTTAGTTCAGTGAAGGGCAGTGTTTTTTTCTAACATAATACGCCACGCAATTACCATGGCGTCACAATCCTTTCAAAATCAAGTGCCAACTGCAAACTGTTCAATTTTTCTTGAACTTTATCATCAGGCTAAACAAAAGCATCGTGTCTTCGTGTACTGCACATTACCCAACTGCAACCATTTGCCAATGGTGTAAGTGCGTTTTCACTTTTCATTGTGACACAGACGACACTTACTTAGAGGACAATTACAATGGAAATAGACTTACAGCCGTTACGTGTAAAAAAAAGATAGTCAAATTTGTAATGGATTTTAAACAATTGGCTTGATTTTACGCTTAATTTGTTTTAAGCACAAACCTTTAGAAAATATCTGACTTCTGCAGGATTTCACCAACTTCAAAGTGAAATGAAGAACAAATAAGAAGAAAAAAACAAGCTCGCCTCACCGGAACTGGAACGGCTCAGTAACACGCATTGCGATGTTCGCCAAGACCTTCAGCTGCTCGCTGTCGTTTGAATGCGCGAAGTAAAGGAAGCTGTCTGTCAAGTCGGGAGCCGAGCAGAGGAGCTCGCACGCCTGAATCAATAGACAGTTTTCGGGAATTTGTAGAAAACGTCCCTGCGCATGTACTGGCCGACAAGCAGACACACCTTCATCGAAAACATAAACACCTAAAACGCAGATATACCTCGCAATGAAGGCGGTAGATCAAGATTTGGAGAGTGATTTAACATATTATAGTGCAGTGCAGAGGTTCCCAACCCGGAGTACATGTACCCCCAGGGGTACATTTGCCTATCCGAAAGGGTGCATTTAAGATTAGCAATAGAAGAGAAAGATATGTTTACATAATATTTATTTCGAAATATTTATACATATATCAGTGAATATTATTTTCAAAAATCATTATATGCTCATTGTTAAATATATATATTAATAATCATGATAAAATTTTTCGTGGTACGAGATTTCAGGGGTGACATGCTCATCTGTCGGAATTCTGAAGGGGTACATGGTTAACAAAAACTTGGCAACCCCTAGTGTAGTGGATAATGACATCGTGATGCGCAGAAAACCTTTTCATACCGCGTCGAAGTTAATCAAATCGAAGCATTTCCTGTTCGATGACATGGCGCAGGAATAAGATTTAACAGACAGTGAGCTGTGATTCTGGTCATTTGGTCCCCGCGTCAGAACAAAACAATAGAGCAAGTAGAAGCAGATAAAATCTCACCTCGGGCGTTTGCGTAAAATAAAGGAGAAGGTTTGTGGCGAGGAGCTGGATTTTTTTGTCCACGGTCTTGGAAGGAATAATCAGCAAGTAAGACAGCATCTCTTCCTAAAAACATCCAAAAGCAAACCGGTGACTTGTTTGCTGATATCAATATACGGACACTACAGGTGCGGATTGCCTTGGTACGAGCAGTGAATGGAAAGCTTCGCGGGCACCATGATGCTGTTTCTGGGAATACTCAATTGAATTAACGCATCACACATTCCGTGCCAGGTGAAGTTGCACACGGCAGTGGAGAACAGGATACATCATCTATAACGGAGCGTGGTTGCATTGCGCAGCAGCCTCATAAACAATTTATCGCCGTTACGTTATTATGGATGCAAACCATGCAAAACAGTTGTCTATTTTGAGGTTTGCTAGAGACACCGCCAAGTCGTTTCAGGTAAAAACTCAGCCAGTGCTCACTTCGTGAAGATTTTTTGACGAATACTACAGTTTCCAGCAAGGAAAAAACTAAAATGGAACCGTGGCGCAAAACACGCGACTGCTTTTGCTACGAGGACAAGGGCGGAGCCAAGGGGGGCGATCGCCCCCCCCTAAAACCTACGAAAGTAACTTTATTCACCATGATTTTGTACAATTCGGAAAACAGCATTCACGAACAAGGCCATTTTGCCGTCCATTGTTTTGTCACAGCATTGTTGTGAAGTTTGCTTCATCTTTCTTACAGTAGTGAACCCGTAATTAGGCTTGACTACCAAATATTACTGAAATCATTCCCCCTAAACTTACTGGCTGGATCCGCCCCTGCACAAGAGCGACGTCGTTCATACAAACACTTGGACGCCACGCCCCGGTTTGTGACAAACGAAAGTGATTTATGCAAGTCACGTGCATGCACTGTGCTTACGTTATGGGACATGATGAAAGCGATTGGTCGAGAGAGCAAACGTTGCAAAGCAATAAACCGCTGCCGCAAAGCGTGCAACGGCACTCACCTGCCCAACAACAAGAGTAGGGCTCTCGATGACCAGCAGCTCAAGGGTCTGCAGCACGAGGGTGATGCACTCGGCGTCCAGGTCGCTCAGGTCATCACTCCCAGAACAGCTTCGCTTGAGCAGATGAACGAGAGCTTCGGCAGGTGTGTTCCTCGACGACATTGTCGCTCTGCGGCAATCAGCATACGTTAAGTGAAGCGCTGTCGTGTGGCAGAAAAAAGAAAAACATAGCAAAAGCGATTCCTGTAAGTGAAGAAATCATGTCTTTGTCAAATTGAACTCTGAATGTTTTTTTTTCGCGTTTAGTGTTCAGGCCGTTGATTAAGACGCGATGAACAAGACTGCTTGTTTAACAAAATGGAACATTGTTTTGAATTTCCAAAAGCTCTGTCCGCTTAAAGTTGTTGTATGCAACTTGAACAATTGCTCGCAAATTTGAAAACAACGATGTACAAATCTCGTAGTTCCTTCGCTGTTACGTCACAATCTACCTGATACCGGAAGCAGTCATGCACGGCAGTAAAAAAACTTTTACGTCACGCCAAACGCTCCTGAGTGAGGTATTTGTTTTTGACAAAGTCGTAAACGTCTGTTTCGACTCAATCCTCATCAAGTTCTACTGAACACATCTCAATATTTTCGTTACTTTCGTGATACCTGCGTTTATATTCAGTTACATCTCGCAATTATATTTAACGTTGAATAGGCGCGTTGTTGCTGTGGAAATGTAGTTTATTACCACGACCAACTTTAATATCTTACGCACATTAAACATCCTAAAAACACCAATACATTCCGCGCTCACGAATGACAACCGGTTGAATTAGCCACCACAAGCGACAACTTTGTGTTTCACGCAAACAAGCATGTATGAAAATAAATGTTTTGGTTGCAAGAAATCAACCGCGAGCAAGTGTGGAAACGAAGCCACAAGACGTGCCTGGTTTCGTCGAAATATGCCAGTTCCAGAAAAATCGAGGAAAGAAGTTTTCTGTTTCCAGCATTTGCAGTTTTGCATGCGTGCGCGATATCGTCGAATCTGAAAAAATCAAAAAGATCAACACGAGTTGATTACGACAATGCCTCTAAAATTGGAAAAGCAAGGAATAGTTTCAACGGAGGCGGTGTCCATAGGAACATTTCGCAAGCTCCAATTATTGTCATAAAATAACTAATTTCAGATGGTGCACGTAATGTGAAAGAAACTATACCCGTGTTCTGCGATGACAGCAGGTTTGTTGTCATCTGAATCAGAGACGATGTAAGACACGGCAGTTATGGCTTCCCTGACAGTTCTAGGGTTCTTCACGTGCAACAGAGCAGTTAGAGTCTTCATTCCTTTAAAAAATAGAAAAAAATGAAACAACAGCATTTTTTTAATTAGCTCAATTCCGGAATATTTTTAATTTTGAAGTGAAGTGAGGTAACATAGTAAAATCGCTCTGTACAATGACAAAACTTCTATGTAACTCTTATCCCTCAAATCCTAGCAAAAAAATTCAAAAGCAAAGTGGTAAAGCAAAGCGGAAAAGCAAGCATTCAACCAAAGTACTTTTTGAACAACAAGCTGTTAAATGTACCAAGTGTGTTCAGCCACATTCTCCATTTCATTTATATGCTGTTGAAACAAGCCATTGTTGGCAAAGAGGGACTTCGACAATTATCTCGGACAAACCAGCCAATGAATAAATGAATTGCTCGTTAAAAAGCTATGGATCTGCGACAAACACTTACCACCGATTGAAACAAACTGATCTTGTATTGTAGGCACGGTCAGGCATTCCGCGATCGCTTCCGTCGCATATTCTTGGGTTGTGGTATCGGAACTCAGAGCGAGCGTGATAAGAACTTCCAAACTAACATACAGATAAAAGCGTGTACTGCAGTCGAAAAGCTGTGCAATCACAATAACCTGCTTCCCCTCGCGCACTAAATGTCGCAGGATGAACGCACTTAACTTGCAGTGTTGTTTGGCGCTACTGACGAAACAGCAAACGGTCTTACCTCACGAAAGCACAACGCACAAGACGCCCAAGCTAATACCACAACGAAAGTTTCTTTTGCAAAAATTTCTTTCACTTGCAACCAGGGGCGTTACGAGGTTAGGTGCCGCCCGGGCCAAGAAGCAAGTTTGGCACCCCCATGTTCGAAACTGAGGTCTTTCAGAAGCAAATGTACTGTACTGAAGAAAGTACTTGTGACATCGTTGGGACTTTTCGGCGCCCCCGTAGTGACTCGGCGCCCGGGGAATTGCGCCCCCCTTGCCCCCCTCGTTACGCCCCTGCTTGTAACACAACTTCACAATATATGTTGGTCTGCACCTGAAGTAAACAAATTATGCATTTTTGAAGCGTGAATGTGACAAAGACTAAATATCTTAATCATCGCTAGTAACAATTCCACACTTTGGAATCTTATGTTTAAAACTCACTGTTACCTGAATAGTGTACATAAAATTGCGTGCTTGTGTCAGATATCGACAAATTTAGGAATCGACAAGCAGTAAATCAAGAGTGTTCATTGCATTTATTCAAAACAAAGTACAGTTGACATCTTTCTACAGTAGTGCCAATGGATTGATTCTGCCAAGACTCCCGGTGTCAGCAGTAACCGGAGTTTTGCATTTCACGGGGAGTGTGGTCTGATGCAAAACATTGACGGGGCTGTTTTGCAATTTCAAAATTTTGTTTTTTTCGTTTCTGCGTGTGTTTGCTGTTGGTTTATTTCAGGGGTGGGAAACCTGCCTGCCGCGAGAACATTTGAAATGGCCCGCATCAGAATTATGTTTCCCAAGTTACAACACAACACCTCGACAAAACGAAATTCCATGATAAGCAGACATGTAGACAGTAAGTCAGTCTCTCTCGGTCCTTGACGTAGTTTTCTCTCCTATTTTCCTTTGAAACATTAAAGTAGAATTTTAAGATAAATTAATTTATGCGGCCCACCAGTGATATTCCACAATTCATGCGGTCCGATATAGCAAATAGGTGCTCCACCCGTGGTTGATTTTGTTCTTTTTTGCACGGTCCGGTTCGCCCAACCGCTGTAGCGTTTGGTGACGACCGCTGTAGCGTTTGGTGGAGACGCATGCGTTACTTTTCGCAAATGCAATGTGACACTTCTATAAAACTATATTCGTTTTTTTCGATACGTTACGATTTTATCAACGTCTTGTTTGGTTCGAAAGCGCGACCTGATTTGAACCGCAACTGGTGAACAACTTTCTGAAGAACAAATCCGCCAAAATAACGTTTAACTGACCTGTATAACAGATCACTCGTAGCGTCAACTCCAAGTAATGTGTTTGATATCAAACCATTTAAAACATCGGATGCTAGGGCTGGGAACAAAGGACTTGTCACTATTCAATTAAGCAAATGCAAAATTGCATTGAACAGAGTTTGAAAACGCCAATTGTTTTTATATTCTCATAACACACTTATGGTGGTTTCAAAACTGTATTGCAATGTACCACTATGGGCAGAGGCAGACAGTTTTCAAAGAACTCAATCCTTGCTTCTTTAGTCATAAACTTAACGGAAAACAATACCGAGTTGAACGTCTCGCAGTGGAAAAGAGCAGCGCGTTTCATCGACTGTAGTCAAAAACAAGGCGTAAATATTGAGCCAAGCAGTCCCATCACCAAGGCAGCGCAAACAATGGAACTGTGGCCATGTCGGGTTGAGAGGTGCTTTTAATGGTTGAACGCGCCGCGCTACACAATAAACGCTGGTTACCAGAAAACACACGGACGCACCAGAGAAAAATATAACCTCGTAGTTCGACTTAGTGTTTGACAACAACCTGAAGCTTGTTTGCTCGAGAGAGACAGCAATTAATCCGATTGCTTCACGGATTTATCCGCGTCAGCCCAGTGCTGTTTCTAGCTTAGCGTGTCGCACCGCTGCACGGCGCGGCAGCTGTAACTGACCAGCACCCCATAAAGCTGACCAACACGGAACAAAAACCTTCGGGCCAGAAATTCTCACATTTGTCGCACACTGAGCTCCAAAAACACTGCACAGGTTTGTGACAACGACGCACGCGTCAGAGTATGACGTCATACGGCCATGAAACATAGGCGTAGCCAGGTGGGCCTAGGGGGCATGGCGCCCCCTAATTTTTAAAACATATGGTCATTTTGTTCTTTTGAGAGGTATTCCAAACAAAATAGTGTTATTTGTCTACAATCAAGTGTTTTGGCGCCCCAATTTTTTTAGCCCCTCCCACATTTTTGGCTGACTGCGATACTGCCAGGAAATCATCAGCAAATAATTCCAGAACAAGAGTGGGTAAACTACCACCTGTCAAAGTTTTCGACCCGCCGAAATCTCACAGACTTGCACCATTCGGAGGAGAAAACGAAAGAAAATATAACAATTATTTGTTTGTTGGGCCCACTATAAACGTTGTTTTACCCGTCACGTTGAAATGAATTATCGGCAGTTGAAATTAAAACGCCTGTACTGCAGACTTTATTTTACCACTGCACTTCTTTTGCGCCATGACGCTTTCGGTTATCAACGTATACGCTTTGTTTGAAGTCGATTTTATCACCTGACACAGTTTACCCAAACTGGCTCTTTCGAAGCTGCATCATAATCGAAGAACTGAAGGCGAATGACAAGTTACTAATTAAAGCTGCACTGAAATATATTTCTATCTTGAGCTTGGAATTAAAACCATTTGTTTGATTGAGTGACATGTACTCGAGACCTTAACCTCAGACACTGAGAATCGGTTCAAACTTCGAGACTAATTTTTTGTCTGAAAAGAGACCGAGACGAGGAAACTTGTCGGTTGATAGGTGGAACCAGCCTCCATTCGTCGTGCTAGCGAGCAAGATAAAATCTCTGTATTTGGAATCCGTGCCCATATCCAGGTATTAGTTAACTTCGGACTTCTACGCGCGTGATGACTAATGTCATTAGATCGATATCCATATTGAGTTTCACTTAAACTGAAATTATTTATTATTTACTTATGTATTTTGTCGCAGATTCATGGTCCATATCACAAGCGCATCCGAATAACACAAGGGCACAAAAATGGCTAGCCATAGCGCATAGCAGCAGTGGTTTTTAACCTGTGGGTTGCGACTCCCTTGGGGATCGTTTGCCTTTTTTCTAGGGGTCGAGAGAGCTTCTAATAAAATTATTCATAATTACTTCTATATTTTATAGTTTATGGAACCATTTTTGTTGTAGCCAAAATAATAGGATCGCCAGGCAAAAATGATATTGCTTTAAGTGTGATTATGACCATTACAAAGCTTTGAGCATGATTATGACCATTACAGTACTGTTGCGTTTGGCAACGCACGAATAGCTTTGCGACGTGAGAATGTGCTGTGTTGTAAATTTGATATCTGATTGCGGTAGCTAACTTGGAGTTATTCTAGTTTCCAACGAGTTGTGCATTGTGCTGTGGAGTAATTTGTTGCACATACGGCGGGGTCAATCTCTCACTGACGTTGCCATGTGCATGAATTTAATAAATGAGTCTTTGTTCAACATAGTGATATCGTGCGTTATTTTTTAGTCATTGTGATTTTCTATTGTGTGAACACAACTGCATTTCATATGCCTGACTGGAAGTTTTCGGAAAGGGTCGTTAGGTTAAATTGGGTTGCAAAATGGGTCTCTGCATGAAAACGGTTGAAAATCACTGCATTACAGAATAGGTGCGAGCATACAATCAACACTGAGAGGAGCAAAACACTTTAACAACGCCCCAACTACAATGCCCTTTACTCATCATCATACAGGGATTCAGCAGTGGGTGAAAAATGAAGGCATTCTAACATCAAATTTTGAGGTAAACAGCTAATAGAAAAAAGTAAAAAAAAAAGTCGGATGGGGATGCACAATGGCACACAGAGGCATGCAAATTATTCCGATCAAGGTTTCAAATATTTTATAACACGAGTCTCGACACTCCGTCACTGGTCTGGTCTGCCATGAAACAGACATACATTTTGAAGCAGTACTTTCAAACCAAGTTCCCTATCAAAACAAGGATTACAAGCGAAAGCTACGGAGTGGTTAAAAAGTTTGAAGCAATAAAAGTGTTTGAAAGAATTAAGTCCTTACGAAGAAAAGCGACAAGGTAAACTTTTATTTAGGCTCTTTTGAATGCTAAATGTTTTACCTTGTATAAAAATCGTTAATTTCAGAATATGATTTCTGCACTGATGGATCTGCTCTCTCCTAATGCAAAGCGTCTCGTGTTTGACGCTGCAATAGACCAGGGTTGTAACAGAAAGCAGAGGCAAGGTTCCTATTACCTCTGCGCTAATCCGATGCAATTAATCACATTATGTTTCAGGAACTATATTTAGCGTATAGAATAAACTACACTTCGTTGTGTAGAAAATTTAAGGTTGTGAAGAATGCGTTGAAGGCAACGATTCCAAAGAGATACCCCACCAGATGATGGGTGACACTTACCCTCCCTCCATAACAATCTGGAACTTGTTGTCATCAGCAGATGCTGCCATGGTTGCCATCTCGAAAGCTGCATTTCTTTTCTGATTTACAGATCCACCTCGAGCTGCAGCCAGAATCTGAAGGAGTTCTCTCGTCTGGATGGAGTTAGCATAAAGTGGAGAAGCGAATCAAGAATCGAGATTGCCGCAAAGAGCGGATAACAAGCAACTTGACGCGGGCGAGGAGGAAGGTGGCTTTTAATAAAATCTGCCACCCGGAATCCAATTGAAACAAATACGAAAACGCGTGCAGAAGTTTGAACAATAAACAAAATACATGAGGTGCTACGGCTCGAAGGCAATATCTCCTGAAACTGATAAACAAAGGTAGAAAATTGTCGTTGGTGTGCTTCTTCATTGGTCATTACAAACCAAAACACCTTTAAAAGAGCAGTTACCCAAGATAGCTGCAAATGTACAAAATGGACACATCAGCTGTACACTGCCAAGAGCGTACGTTTCATCTACGGTTAATTCACAAATCCAATTCACGGTTAATCCATAAATTCAACCTTTTGCGTCAAAAACTGCTGAAGTATTCAAAAACTAAATAGGTTATCACAGTGGCGTACGCAGAAAATTTTTATGGGGTGGGTTCATTCAGTGGCATAGGGAAGACACTGGTATTTGGTGTGCGTTGTTTGTGACGTCACAATGTCATATTCCTGTTTCCAAACCTGCGTTTTGGCGAAATTATTTGACATAATATGCATATTCTTTTACACGCACTCCCCTTATTTTATGTGTCATTGCACTGAATGTAAAGTATCAGCGCTCCAAGTTAGGATGTCGGAGGAAAATAAACTCAACGCTCCGACACAGCAGTTCATAACTGCAGAAATATTAGGCTGCGTATTAAAACAGCGGAGTAATACACACTCATCATTGCGTCAATTTACAACTACAAAATGAGGCTGCGCTAATGTCTTGTCGAATACGAGCAGTCGAGCATAGAAAGTTTGCGACTGGACTGGCTGGAGTACACCCCAGTTTGCAAGATCGAATCTTGTTCAACTGCACAAGAATTGAGAATGCGCATATGGTACGCAAGAGAACTTTCGATTTTTTGTCATGCATAGAAGTCCAGCAATATTTTAGTATTCCTTTTTCCCTGCTAAGATATTATCAAATGCCTTAATGCTTGTGTGTTAACAATTACTGTTTATGAGCTTGTTCAACAGTTCTATCATGCTACAGAAATCGGTAATGTAGCCAATGCGGTCAACGCTTGCGCTGATCAGCCATAGCAAACAAAATAAAGACAAATGTTTTGGATCAACGGTGCACAACCTGCGGTCGTACGACCGCATGCGGCCTTCGTAATGAAATCTGCGGCCGTCCATATGTAATTTGAAATATGGATTTGGAGGCCGTGCTGGCGTATACTGAAGCAAAACAAACGCAAGGCAAGAAAATCAGCCGACACAATGCGTAACAATCTGGATGGTGATGTCAAAGAGAGTTTATAGAATAATACGCGATGGTGATCTCACAAAGAGTTATAGAATGAAAACCTATTCTTTACTTAAACGTATCTCATAAATAAAACTCGAACTCACTGGCGGCCGTACTGCATATAAATAAAAGTTATGCGGCCGGCAATAGCAAAAGGTTGCACACCCCTGTTTTGGATGAAGTGAACTGTCGCGGAACACAATCTTAAACATGCGTAGTGGACGGAGCGTCTGCAAAAAGTGGTGAGGTGGTTTCTGGACGCAAAGGATAACCGAATTTCCACCAAAAAATAATTATTCCTTTTTGGCTCATTTACAATGTTCCTTGAAATTTGCATGCAAATTTATTCCGTGGTATTTGCATTAAGTCGACAAATTAACAAGCAAAAAGTATGCGAAAATAATTAATCTCCTTTGGGCAGGTTATAAAGTTTTTGCAAAATATCAAGCCCAAGGTGGGGGTTTAACCCCAACCCCCTTTGCGTACGCTCTTGGTTTATCATTTTTGAAAACCGGCGCCGAAAGTTTTGTGTAAAAACAAGCAACAAGTTGCTAAAAGTTAGCGAAGTAACATTCACAGAATTTTCCTTTCAGCTATCAAAGCTAAATTTTCCTTTTTATTCAGCAGAACTAGAAGGTTTACAACGCAGCTCCGAACTTTTTGGTTTTTCTAGAGCTCGTTTCTGAGCATCAGTCGGTAGAAAAACATACTTTGATAACGGAAATGAAAAACTGCATAACAAAACCGACGATCCAAACAACCGAGTGAAACCGCATGTGTTTCTTGCACATGTCTAATCAAATTTCAACATATGTTATGACTTCTTCGCAAATAGTCAAAAGCGAAAAAACCCGTACAATGTTACACAATCACACATTTATTCGTTTGATCTCAAGACGTTTTGCTACCACAGAAAGTTGTTTTTTTTCCAGATATGGCAATCACAGCAAGTCGTCATTTGAACGTCACAACTGATAACTAGGTGATGTCATCGTGTGTTTCAAACTACCGTATTTATTCGATTGTTAGCCGCCCTTGATCGTAAGCCGCACAAAATAGTGTTAAAAAATTAATGTAACCCGACCTTGATTGTAAGCCGCACTCCAACGTAAGTTACCTAAGCCTCTGAGATACTTTCGCGTACCAGCACATTTCGCGTTTAATTGGCAAACGTGGTAATGACGCTTACACCACTACAACTGCCTTCTGCTCATTATAATCTGTCCTGTGACGGATGCGCACGTGCACGTGATACTGAAGAGAATACTTGTACAATGCAAAAAGAGAGTTTGGTCGAGAAAACGTAGCCAAGGAAACACTGAGCGTTATCTACCATACCTTTCAATAAGGTAAAGAAATGAAATGTGAGCCGGCCTTGATTATAAGCCGCACGAAATGATGAAAAAACTTTAAAAGCCGTGGCTTACGATCGAATAAATACGGTAACTGCCTGGATATGACGAGGCAATGATCCCAGCCAAGCATTGGCGTAACTGACGTAGGACAGGGGTGCGAACGGCAAGCTAAATGTGAAAACCGGGCCCGTATTTAGCTTATAATTCGTTTTTTCGTATTCTTTTGGTTTACAGTAGGTTGATTTTTTGCGCTTTTCGGAGTATTTTCCTGTGTTTACGGAGTTTAGTATGGACTTCCACAACCGAATTCACCATCATTTCTCAACTCTCTCTGAGTATTGGCCAGTGGGCCTCTTCGGCTAAGTTTTCCCACCCTGGTTGAAACCTGTCGTTACGCCACCGCAGCCAAGTCAACTGCACTACGACATTTTGACTTCTTCAGCGAAGAAAAACCGAAACTAAAATGTGATAGATTGGCAGAACAATTTAATGCAAGCAACCACTGATATCTACCTGCACGAGGTACTTTTCAATGTAATCTCCAATTGTAAATTTGAAGTTGTGCAACAAGAAGATGGCCACAGCTGCCGTGACAAACATGAAGACGATTTCCATGCAAAAGTACACCGCTAGAAACAAACAGCAATATCCCTGTCGAAAACATCAACAACCAAAAAAATAAGTTCTTTTACAATAACGCATAAATTTTATTTGTAGCAAGGATTTTGCTACCAAACTGACGTCATTAGCTGCCTTTGGCAAACCAATGCTTTCGTTGTAAGACCATCAAAGTTTCATTAAATTTTTTTATCTGTGCTGAGGTTACTATGTAAAATATTTTATAAATAGCAAACTTCTGCATTAAGAAGCAAACGTCACACCTGTCCAAACAGAAGATTCGTAACAACGGTCTTGGTACGCGTTACAATCTCCATCGTCGAACGGGTCAAGTGTTTTAGCAGCTTCGGTGAAGCAACTACTCGTAGCATCGATGCATCTCGTGGTAGGATATGATGATGACTTGGAAAAGACAATGAACAACTTGATGATATCATTGTCCGACATTGCAAGCAAAGTTTTGCCGGCCCTGGCAGAATTGATTGACAGGATTTCGTGGACGTTACGCTAAAACATGTTTCTCAAACCCCGAAAACAGACCAACCAAACTTTTCTAACATTTTTAGAACTTTTTCTGTTGATACGAAGAAAAAACTACTTGCATGACCGTCGTCAGACCGTATCGTTTTCAATGACGAGAACATATCGCAAATTCGGAATCTCTTTCTTCGTTTTTCTCAGTAATCACAGGCTAGTGTGCTAGATCAAAAGCAGAGCGTCTGCAAGCACACACAGCACCACGCGGCCACAGCAGCAGTTGGCCTAACTTCAACGACGCAACCGTGATCTTTACTTGATATGAAAAAGTTATAAGTATTTGTGTCTCATGGAGAATCCAACAAAATTAAAAAAACACCTACAGTCAATTCAGTAACGTTCAGGAAGAGTAGCGCAATGCCAGCTCCAGCCATTAACGCACAAAGTATGATCATTCCAAGCATAAACTCTTTTCTCCTGCAAAAACACGAAAATCCGGATAAACGTTCTGCAATGTACCGAATAAACTGGCGAAGGTAAATACGCCGATGGTGATCAGCGAAGGTAAATACGCCAATTTACAAACTTTTTGTTTCATCTGGCGGCAGAACCAGGTAAAAGCCAAGTAGTCGGATCAACAAAAATTTGTATGCTTTTTTGCAAACTAACGAAGTACCAGTGCGGATAAACAGCCTAATTCTTCTTTAAAGCAATACTACTGGTAAAGATGAAATTTTGGCTCAGCACATAACCTATGCTGACCCCAGTGAGTGCTTTCATCTCAGTAGTTTATTCAACATGCGATTGATGCAGGACAAAGTTCGAAAATGCTGGAAAACTGTTATTGCACCTATTTACAAATATAAGATGCTGGCAATTACAGACCTGTTTCTCTAGCAACAACCATTTCTAAACTATTTGAGCATTATATTCAACGTTGGGAACAAACGGGACTGCTACTATTCATGTGTTTGAGTTAGAATAATAGGAGACATTTTCTCTTTCGAGGAATTACCTAACGCTGTTCGTCCCCACCCATCCTCCAACTCTGCTGAAGCTGGGACTGAACATCAGCGAAACGACCAGGAAGAAGAAGTACGCAAAAAAGAAGTACCAGTAGTTGGTGAAAACCGCAAGAAAGACAACCACTATCTGCATCAGGACCAGTATCTGAAATGGAGAGGCCGTGAAAGAAGGCGGTTAGGCTCTTGTAGTAAATCGCAAAAAATTGCAGTCATTGAATAAATAACCTTTGCCGGAAGAAGATCAGGTTTCAACAGTTAAAACAAAATTAATCCTCGTCACCTTGTAGGCATTAAGGACTTTTTCCCGCTGATCAAGCATTTTGATCTCCGACTTCAAAGCAACTTGAACAATATCTTCCACCTCATGAGATTTTTCAGATAAAAATGACTGATGAAAGCGCATGTCTTTGTTCCACTGAAGTAGAAAAACAAGCAGTTAAAAAGAGGATGGAGAACTAGGTAGGAACTTCATTAATACTAATAACGTTTTACCTCTGAGACGTCATTCAGAGGAATCATTTGGATAACTGCATTGTTCAAAAGCTTGTATTCTTCCAAAGTATAAGCATCACGTAAGTAAATGCCTTTGTATCGCAATCTGTAAAATGGAGGTTTATGCAGTAGCATTGACCTTGCCTAGAGTCTACAATCTTTGGTAGAAATTTTCAAATGAAGCAATGTTAACACATCAACTGTTTTCTTGCAATTTTCAAAAGGTTTACGGTAAAGCATGGCATTCCATCTTACCGAAACTGGTGGTTTGCATGTCCAATTTCATAAAGGCGATGTAAAAGATTAGCTCTGACTCGAGCTACAGTTTGGGATGGTTTGCACAACTCCACAAAAGTACGACCCTGAAAATAACATTGCAGTACATAGTTATTCAGCATAAATTTGTCACAGGAAATGGAAGATGGAACAACGCAAATTTTGCTTTTATTAAACACTTTTAAACTTCTTCAACTGAAAATTTTGTTTGCTAGGCCTGACAGGTTTTCAAAACAGAGTTAAAAAATATAGCTTGTTGAGTAAAGAGAACCAATGTATCATATTGATATATTATGACTATATGCTAATGCCTCAACAAATAACCAGCAAACAATGACGTAGTATCAAACAGTTTATTAAGTCTTTAACAAGAAAATGGGTTAACACAGTAAAGATAAATCTACAACACCACCGACAACATGCTCAGAAAACCATTTGACAACATGTAGGTCTGTAGGCATTTCATTAAGAAATTAATGCGTACAGTAAAATTGACTCAATTTTACCAAACATAAAATATTAAAACCTTACTAACATTGTTTGATTTTCAAATTGTCAGTAATTAATGATCCAACAAATGCTTGACATAAATGATGTTGATAACAATCATCTCAAGGTAATAGGTTAGTAAGTTACATAAAATCATTTGGTTTATTACTGTACTGGTTTCCAGTAGAACAAGCCAAATCAAGATTTGAAAATTAGCTTGAAATTGTACTACACCAACTAACTCAGCAAAATATCTTTGATTTTTTTTTGTTTTCAAATATGTTTTGTATGTTCACAGTGCTGGCACTTATACCATAGCAACATCAAGATCAAAGCAAAATATTGGCTCTTCCATCTTCAGAAACTTATACATTACACTGCCATGCATATAGTTTTTTAGAGTGATAAGTGAATGAGCAAACAAAAAAACTAATCATCAACACAATGAGTTGCCAAAGTGTATTGGCTTATCAAATTTAATGTTCATCATAAAGTTCAGAGAAAAATATTATTCCCGTATCATTTAAACTGTTCTGTTTCAAGCAACATACTGTTCACCAATTTACTGAAAGCTTTACGTTTTCTAAGCATGATCACAGCGTTCAATTTAAAATCAGGCAAAACTCACCACAACCAACACTACAAGCCATTCCTTACTAAAAAGAATGAAAGTAGTATTTTTAGTAGAAAATATCCATTGGCTATGTAGATCATAAATTTTTAACAATTTAACTAACTAATGCAAAAACTTACTGGATATGCTTTACTTTGCACATATAGCAGCATAGTTTCAGCTCATACAAAACCAGAAGGAATTTTTCTAGAGAAAATTCAAAATTGTTGACACACACCTATGCAAGCAAAAAGTATTACTCCAAGTTTCTTATTTTATCTTTTACGAGTATACTTAGTATTTTTGTTTACATCTAAAATAATCATAAATAAAGGTTTAATCAACTTTTTGCCAATCAAGCTTCTGTTAGCAGAAACCATAAAATTTCTTTTTGCTAGTCTGTAATTCATAAACAGAGTCAAACAGCCGAGCATGACATCAACCAAATTAATATAACAACAGCAACATGACTTCTTGTTATTGCTACATGCATTCAAAATTTTGTTCGAATGACATTGGTTCTTTTTAACATCATCCGACAAACATAACATTGAAAACCATAAGGCTTGTTACAAACAAGTCCAGCTCATCAGGCTTGTCTTATTTAAAATTTGATACCTGAAACCCTAAGTTTGAAAACTGTTTGATAGGATGGGATTTTTGGTTTTGGATTTGGAATCTGTTAAAAAGTGATGCTGGTCTTCTTCATTGCAAATCAAATTAGGAGTAAAATTTCTGAAAAGTACTTTGGGAATGACATCTTCAAAACACACCATAAACTGACTTCATTGTAGAAAAAGCATGTAGCCAAAAGCAAAATTTATCATGTCAGAGGTATGTCAGTTTACATGTGAAAAATAGACCTTAAATAACTTTGTTACACTAGATAGTTTCACAGTCAATAACAGCTGATCCCTAATGAGCAACTTCCAACTGTTGTTTTTCAACACTTGTCAAAAAGTGGTAAATGGGGTTCGTTGACTAGATGCCTGCAAAGGTCCTTCGCTAATCCTATGTGACACAGTGACACTCTTTGTTACGATTAATCAGTTATTTTGCCAATGTGCTTTCATTTATTCTAATGTTCACTGACAACTGGTTTCATTTTTGCAGTGATGGCTCTTTGTATTGTTTCTGTTTATTAACTGAGTCATATGAAACAATAAATTAATCAATCAAAATCAACTTCTCAAAATTAGTAATCCTGAAAACACAATTTTCTGCAGAACTTCATTGAAACACCAAATTGCTATGTTTTCTGTTTAACAATCATAGTTTCTGATAGGGTTGCCAGATGCGTTTTGTAAAAATACTGGTCATTTTGTCAACAGTGCCATCTCTAAGTCATGTCATATTTTGTAAATAGCACAGGGAAAACAGAGAGATAATCAGTATTTTTATGCCACAATTAATAATTTTCCCATATTTTGGCTGGCTCATTACTAGGACAACAAAAGTCACTGAAGTCAAAAATGTTTTGCCTTTTTGCTTATGAAACGTCCACAAACCAAATTTCACACTGATACCATCAGCAACTCTAAATTTATTAGGTGAAAAAAGTTAAAATTTATCATTAGGTCGAAATTTCTCGCAGCACTGATTTTTTTCTCTTTATCAATATTTTATCAAAGCTACAACAACAGATATTGATATGCTTTTGCAAGTTTAGTTGAAATTTTGTCATATTGTTGGATTGTTGCGACATCTGACATAATAATGCTGCTTTTCCCATTACTGGATCAATTAAAGTGTGCTAGGCATGGTAGTACTTGATGTTTAATTATAACAATGTAAAACCTTCTCAGTGACTTCAGGAGATTTATTGACACTTGACATTTTTCTTGTGCATTTCAAATGATTTTAGTCTCTGGTTTGTTACCTGTAGTTTCATTGGGTCTTTCACGCTTTTGATATTTGTTTCATTTCAACAGAAAAAAGATATTTTGCAATGATAAAGTCAAAATTTAAGTTATTAGGTCAAAAAATAGGTTGCCCTACTCATTACATTTTGGTGTGTGACGTGACAATCACACCAAGGATTGTGTCAACAGTAGCAAATAAACTTTGCTGAAGGAACTGTCCTGACTAGATTCACTATTAGAGTGATTATAATTTGAGAGATTCTGCGTTAGTTCTTTTTGAAGTTACGGCAGATTATTATTTTCAAAATACTAGCTTCAGGCACTGATTTTCAAAATACCAGCCTCTGCTAAATTACCAGTAAAATACTGGCCAGGCTGGTTAAATACTGGCTATCAGGCAACCTTAGCTCCTGATGATTGTAAATGCTGTTCCAACTACTCTTCAAATTACTGTCTTTTGTCTAAATTTACCAAAGGTGATACAAACTCTTAGAAGTGTTCTGAGCTACAGTCAGTTTTGCATGATATATTGCTTTACGACAATGCAGAAACTTAAGTGATAAAAACTTATTATGGAAATTGATCTGTCTCATTAAGAGTACCAACAACCAGCATATGGTATTAACCAACAAATACTAACTTTCTGAATAATTTTTGTCCAGGTCAAATAAATTTATACAAAATAGACATTGTACTATGTCTATGTCTCATTCATATTCAATACCAATGTATGCCTGTCAATCATGGAATGTGTACACAACACATGGTATCATGTTATATGGCTACACATGCTCTACAGCAGCTATGTCCAACCCACGGCCTGTGGGTCGCATGTGGCCCAGTTGAAGGTTTTGGGCAGCCCAGTTTAGGTTTTCACTATAGTTTGAACTGACAACCTTTCCTTATTTTGCCAATCTTGAGTTTGACATTTTTGATGCAGGTTGTCTTCACTACCACTTTATCATGTCTGTAAACATTGGAGTTAGGATTTGAACGCTTTCAGTACATTGGCCTAATGTAAGCTAAATTGGGTTTGCTAAGGTCAAAGTAAGCCAATCACTGTGCGGCCCTTATTAACACGTCATTCAATGTGTAGCCCTGGTTAAGAGATTGACATAAGTTTTGGCTCAGTAAGCCTTTTGGGTTGGACATAGCTGGTCTATAGCAGTGCCTCTCAAAGAATGCTGAGATCCTTGTTAGCATTATAAGACATTTGATTTGATTAGAAATGATTTAAATGCATTTGTTCAAAGTGTTCATTTTTTGTTTAACTCTTTTATTTACTATATTGGTTGTCTGATACTTTTTACAAATCCTCAGTATTTTCCTATAACCTAACAACTTTGCATGATGATGATGAAAGATCACAGTAGTCACTACAAAAATTTTCTAGTGTTTATGTATTTTCAGCACTGCTTGCACATATGTGTTATTATTATGTGTCTTTTGTGTACTGTACTTATGTACAACTACTAACTCGCATGACAAGAACGCTAAGTTTCAGATCAACACTTAAATAATAATATAGAAAAACAAAACCTATAGCAACACTTGTAAAATTGAAATGGACCAAGTCTACATATATATTTTGTGTAATCTCTGTGTAAAGTGATCTACGAGTGCTCATCTTTGCTTACTCTGCAGTATGGGCTACTATAGTAAACCATGGTTAATCCAGATCTTCACCAAAACCAAATAAAAGTGGTATGAATGAATTCCAATGTTTTTCTTTATAAAAATCTTCGGTTTACATGGATTTTTAATCCAGATCTTTGCCAATACTGGATAAAATTTACTCTTAATCTAGACATTTCTGAAATTTTATGCTTTTGTGTTTAGTGCACTGACCAGCCACTAGGAAAGTTGGTTGAGCTCAGCCAACCAGTTTTTGAGATGTGTGTTTAAGAACCTGTACTGTTTAGCCAACGAAGTAGCACATACTTTCAAAAATACATATTTCAATTTTTTTGTATGTTTGGCTTAGGCACATGGTCTATATCACAGGGGTAATCAAAATCACACAAAGGTACAAATATACTACACTTTTTCATAATGCATCACAGGGTATGTGTTGGTTGGCACATGCTTTTAAAGTTTTCTACTTTCACAATCATTGAAACTGATTTTTGTATCTCATGGGAAGGTATTGATAAGAGGCGGGGCAGAATAGCCTTGGCATAAGAGCGCTATTCACAAAAGCTTGGCCCAGGCTAGCAAGAAACATTATTTTGCTACTGTTGTGGTATTACTTCTCAAAATATTACATCATTTTATACCCGCAAAAAAGATCTGTTATAGATTTATCCGTCTTTTACAGGGCACTAACAAAGCATACATAGTATATATAGCACAGTATATACTTTATTATTAATAATTAATATCAGCTTAAAGCTGTGTGTATTAATTCACACCAAGTTTTTTAAACTTTTCAGTAGTTTGGGACCAGAATGTATCACTTTAGAAAAAATATTTCCTTTTTTGGTTGTTTAAAAGGCTAAGTTTTAAAGCTAGATTTAACCCAGAATTGTTTCACTTCGAGCAACATGTTGATGTCGTATCTGCAAATACCTCAATCGTATCTTTTCCTTTTAATTTTAGGTAGTTAGATAGATTTATTTGGCAGTAGTGAATAAACTGCGTTAGATCTACTCTTTAAAACAGCAAAAATGCTGGAGCACCGAAAAAACACTGAGGTTACCTAGCCAGGTGCCCCAGGTTACCTAGTCAGGTAGGTAGATCAAATATGGCTTGCACTTCACAAGCCTACTCTACTGAACTCCAGTAAGGGTTAACACACTAAACGTGGTGCATTCCTGCATATTCAATTCATTTTTAACACAACAAACAATTTTGCAGTTTTTCTTTTTGCCGTACAATAATGAGGTGACTACCAGCAGTGATTACAGTTGTCACTAGTGTTGCCACTGTGGTCAGTCTCCGTAACACCAGATTGTTGCCTTCATCAACATCAGATTTTTACAGTACAATTTCATATAAGCTAAATGCTTCTATTACAGTTTCATATTAGCTAAACGCTTCTTTTACTGACGTAAAATGTTAAAGCAGAGGAGGGAGCTTCTTCAGTTTAGAATGATAACCAAACACATAATACATCACATGGGGCTCATGTAACTTAAACTACTCTCCACATGCATGTTAGATAAACAAGGAATCTATCAGCAATTTTTTAATAGGAAATCGTCTAAGTAACAGTATATATAATCGGTCCTGAAATCTCCAAGCAATGCTAACAGGTGAAACGTTGAAAGGCAAAAACAAGAGACTGAAGCACATGATCATGAGGGCAAGAGATTGATGAAAAAGCCTTAAAAATTGTGATTGTGAATTTGACTACTTTTCATCCAAAAAAGGAGAGGAAACGCGGAAAACAAAAACAACAGTCAAATGAACATCAGATTTGTCGCCAAAACATCAGACATTTCTCTCACAACATCAGATCTGATGTGAAAACATCAGAAGTGGCAACACTGGTTGTCACTACTGCCAGCACCAGGCGTTTAATGTAGTCACTGACGATAAAATGGATCTAAATGAACTTTTCACATGGTAACCGGTGTCAAGGGAAATTTCTGACCAGGTGGGACCGGTCCGGTGTCAAGCGAAATATCTGACCTCTGCGAAATTTCTGACCTGATATTGTTTTTCAGTTATTTTTCTTCTCAGAACAAAGAAATAAAGTCTGGCAATTACTTTTTTGATGTGTGTTGTGTAAATTAAAACATTTTGGTTGGATATTATGTACCCACAACAAGCTATAGCACGGAAATAATTTTAACCATTGAAAATTTTCGGACCTAGTGGTTGACCTCAATTATTTTTCTTTTTCTCACCCTAACCCAAACCCTAACCCGACACACTTACCTAAACACGAAGTCCTAAACCCTAATAATCAGTAACATCAGCTTATTTGGTATGTAGAATATTACTCTGTGCATGCATACATGGTGTGAAGTCAGAAAATTCCCAAGTCAGAAATTTCGCTTCACACCGGAGCCTCAGCCGCCTCCTGGTTGTGCTTCACAAGAAATGGGTTGCAGAATCAGTAAAGGTTAAAAATGCATGATTTTCTTCATATACACTCGCACATTGCATGTGTGTATGTTTACAATAAAGCTTCCGTGATTTCACAATCAATTTATCACGCAAATCTCGTGAAATCAATGGTCTAAATATATTAGCGGGTTATCCGGTTATAGCTAAAATACACAAAAACTTATTCATATCCGAACTAACCCTATTCCCAATCAAGACAACTACTGCTTGAATTGACTCTGGGTTCATTTGCAACTGTGAAACATTCCACTTGACTCGAAGCAGGGCCGTCACCAGCGGGGGGACCAGTGGTGCCCGGCCACCCCATTTGAAATCAGTGCCCCGTGGTGGCTGCATACATCTAATAAAGTATTTTTAAAATGTGGTCCCCCTTTTGGTTTTTGGCCTCCCCTGCTGCGAAATCCTGGCGACGGCCCTGACTCGAAGTTTGATGCAAGTGACTCGGGCTCGATTGGAAATAGCCTGTCTTAATGTTTAGTTGATTTGCTTACGTACTTGTAAAAGTTATATTTTGTAAAACTTTCCCGCTGGACCAAAGCCTGACATGTGCAAACTATCAAACCTATTTATGTGACGACTTTTATCTGATATGTCATCAACAGTAAACAAATATTGCAAGAGACGGTAAGCGCACCGAAATACTTGGAAGAAACCAGATAATAGGGATGGCAGCGACTAAATGGCCTTGTCGCGGCACTGTTCAGTGTTTCATGGCATTATAATTAAACTACCAATCCCTGAAGCTTACACTGTTACTTTTGTAGAATAACCTGGTTTTGACTCTGGATACCTGTGATGGTAAATGGCTTAACAAACTTAACTCACAAACCCTGCTCGGGAAACCTGGGTGGTCCACCACCCAGGGCTTCTTTTTTGTTGACTTTATATGCTTAGAAAAATATTAGAAACCTGTGTTTCCATGATTTTTCCTGATTTTCAGAGACAAGTGGACTGGTGCCAGAGTTATTTTACAAAAATATCTCTGAAAGCCTATATATAGAAAACTGGGGTACTATACTACCCATGGTTACTTGATGTGTAGCAAATTTTGTGCATCTTAATACATCAATGTGATTTTAAGTGCAAAACTTGTTTGGCCAAATATGACAGACGAAACGTTTTATGTGAAGGGTCTTCCTACGCCATGACTACATATGAAGAAAAAACGGATCTAAAATGCGCATGACGTTTTCTACACAGAAGCAAAAATTCCCTTCTAAAAATCCCCTTTTGGGGGTACAGTGTACAAAAATGGTATGCTATGTATGTTTCGATGTACAGATACGATTTCGGAACTATTTCGCCAGATTTCTGCTCCGCGACAATTTGCCACGCGACCAGTAACCCGCAGTTGCGCATATCTTGAATTACTCGGTAAATTTGGCTTTCTGGGCTAAATCGGGCTTCAAAAATAAATGTCAAACTCGGGCCAGGTTTTGGGTTGTGATTTCGGGCCGGGTTCGGGATCCAAAATGAGCCCAATGAAGTTGAGTTCCGGCTCGTCAGCCCTGGTTGTAGCTTGCCAATAGTCGTTTCTACCTATCTCGACAAGTATTATGACAGTTTTTGGTTTCCAGAAACACTTTTCGTCAACTGCTGATGCTACTGTTACTCTCCTTCAAAATAATACTTATCAAAATTTTGCCCAACCCATATTCTTTACGATAAAGTACATCCTTGCACCTTTGCATCACTTCAAACCACAGCTTTTGCTCATATTTGATAGTATACTAAAAGCAGCAACAAATACTGACAACAATTATTAGCTTTTACGACATATTCTTCATTCACACTTACATTTGTTGACATACCAAGGCACCCATCCTTCTTTTATTCAGGATTGGGTCTTGGTCTTTGTTATGTTCCGGCAATCATCGTAATAAGCGAATATTTCAAGAAGAAAAGACCACTTGCTATTGGTATCGCAAGTAGTGGTATTGGCATCGGTTCTTTCATTTTCCCGCTGGTGCTGGATGTCTTGCAGGTATTCCCACCATTTTTTAATATCAATTGTACAAAAAATGACTGAAAGCGTGGGTGAAACACGTTAGAGTTACTGTCAGACCAATTTGAGATCTTTCAGCCATTACTTAGTTCATCACGCGAAACGTTAAATTCTTTAGACAAACTGATGGCGGAATGCAAGTATAGAAACAACACATCGATTTTTAGCGTGACTACCTTATGGGGAAAGGAAATAACGCGATCAGAGCTCAATCATTTGTAATGCGTATGCTTGCTTTGTCCGAGTTCAGTCACTTCAACTCTATCTCGCCTCGACCTGTATACGAACGATTTTCATCGCTCAAAACCACGTGTGCTTGAGTTTTGGAAGATTTTTTGGCGTTGCCCTTATTTATGCAACACATCTGTTAACACCAATTAACTGGAAACATTATTTTCGTGTTTTTGCGCCACAAAAAGCTCTCAGGCTGGTGTTTGCACCGTGAACATTCGTTGTAAAAACCTCAAGTGTATTTTCTTGAGCTTATGAATCATCTTTAACACGTACTCTATAATAGGAGTATGTAATTCGCAGGTAAGCTCCTCTTACAAATTGTCGTTTCAAATAACATGCAGTAACAATAATGAACAACACTTTTGCAAAATAATAATGTTGAATTTATTGCAAAAACTCTTTTAAAATTTGCTTCCTTCAACTCGGTTCATTAAGTTTTCTGGTTGAAGCGCCTGTGATCCTTTAAAAAAAATTTAAAACAAGCTGAAAGACTTTCAATATTGTCACAAGGATCTCTCAGCTGTTTGAAACGACAGTTACACTGGCACGTCACGCCAGGCCTGTAACCAGGTGGGTGTGCAACCGGTCAATTGCTCCCCGAAATTTTCAAAACATGTTTGGTTGTTAGATACAGCAACAACTTACAATCATTTCCCCCTAAAATATCAGCTGGTTGTCGCCCTGGGTCACGCTCATAAGCAACTTGATCAGAAGCATAAAACAACAATCGAAAGCTCTAGGTTTGCTGTAAGCTTTCAAGGAATCAACCAACTGGGCTCTGCTTTCATCTTTTTCCGATGATTCAAACTTGCGCATATCCATATTCAAGCAACTCTCTCCACAATGGGAGATAAACAAGGAATAAATCATTAAAACTTACATAGGAAATCGATTTCTTAGTAAAAATTTTGCTGATTGATTCCTTGTTTATCTCCCTTGTGGAACGTAGTTACTTGATCAGAAGCACGTGTGCTTTTTTGTTTTGAAGAGTATTGACCCCAACGCAAAAAAGTAGTGCCAAAGAAATTTGTTTCACCGCGAAAACGATTGTTATTTCCCACCCAGTCAAGAACGATGTAATATGCCAGGAGTGTGGAACCCGCAGCCCGCGTGAACATTTAATTTAGCCCGACACAGAATTTTTGTTACCCAAGTTAGAACACAACATTGCGTCAAAGCGAAACTTCATGACAAGCTGACACGTAGAGAGTGATCAAGAGAAGTCTCTCGCTCCTTGACGTGTATAGTTTTCTCTCTTTATTTTCCTGAAAAAAATAAACGCAGAATTTTAAGATAAAATAAATTATTTTTGCTGCTCGCCAGTGATATTCATTAATTCACGCGACCCGTTTTAGTAAATAGGTACCCCCATACCTGCAAAATACCCTCCGATGATTGACATCCTTTAATACAGGGTCTCCAAACTACGGCCCGCGAAGACATTTTGTCAATAGTGAAAAAAATACATTTACGAAACATTTGTTGGTTTGGCAGAATGTAACATCCCGAAACAACCACATTATGTAAGATGTCCGGCCCTCAAACTGTTGTGTAGTAGCTTATGTGGCCCTCTGGCAAAACAGTGTGGAGACCCCTGCTTTAATAGACGCAAGCTTTTGTTTGGCTGCATCCATCAATCTCCCCATTAAATATACACTGAACCACAACATATACCATGTTTAAATGATTTTGTTCAACGCATTGTACTGCATGGCAACTCGTTGTTTGAGAAGTTTAACACAATTAGCAAATCGCGCTTATTTCTCGGTGCAGTTACTGACAAAGATTTTCTGATTGTTAGTTTCCTGGAAAATGCAATAGGTTGTTTATTTTTAATTTCTTTTTTTTCCTTTCAACACATTTGCACAACACATGTACCTTCTGTTTTATCCGGAGATGTCTTTCAATTTTTTTGCTTTCAGGAGTCCTACAGTTGGCGAGGTTCGATACTGATTTTGTCTGCATTCATGGGAAACGCATGTGTCTGCGCTGCTGTTATGTTCCCTGAGCCAAAGCCTCCAAGCAAATGTACCGACAACCCCGTTGGTTTTTGTGATCACAATCAAAATACAAAGATATCCTCCTTACGTCATGTAAACACTCGACTCCACAACCAGTTCGAATCAAGGTTCGAAGAAGACAATTTGTCGGATGCTCGAACCGAAGCAAACGCCATTACAAAAATGGACGGTCGCGATTCCCAACGTCGCAACAGCTTTGCTGTGATTCGGAACTTCGTTCTACATCCTTGGATAAGGCGGAAGTCTTCCGTTGCAGATGATGATGTTTGCGAAGAATGCAAGTTAGACCAGATTGATTTCAAGTTGGAAGAATTTGAAAAATTAGAGGTGCATTTACATGCTGATCTTTGATTTGACTTTGATTGCGCATGTTTCATGAACAGCTGTCGTAATTCTGTCCTATGCTTATGCGCTAAAAATACTGCTTGGAATGTCCTTTGCTGGCTTCAAACAAAGCTGTTGCTTTAGACGCCTGAAGACGTCAAATAAATAAATTCCGGCTTGTTAAAAACGTCATTTCTTTTCTTTTCAAGATAAAAGCTTTCAAGTAAATCTAAAAGCGAACTTTTCAGCTCAAAAATAACTTTTGCTTTTGAATCGAATCATATGGTAAATATTTTTGGTTTTGCCCAAGGCTTACACGACGAGCGTTTTTGTTCAGTCATAAAAGCGTCAACTGCATTTAGCGACAAGATCATCATTGTGGCGGAAGCATTGTAAGTAATGGCATTTATATTCTACGCTAAGGGTTCTGTTCTGTTTCGGTTACCAGCAGAGTAAATATATTTTGTGACAAATAAAACAGCCACAATAATCGAAAACATTGTTTTATTCGACGTTTCGGCTTATGCGTAAGTCGCATTTCGTTGTTTATTCCTGTCGCATTTCGTTTATTTATTCCCATTTCGTTTATTCCTGATGATGGCTTACGCATAAGCCGAAACGTCGAATAAAACAATGTTTTCGAATATTGTGGCTGTTTTATTTGTCATAAAAATCTACAGCGACTCCGTGCATAGTTTACCAAAATATATTTTGCATTCACTATAATGCATATTTTGCCGA
>JGI24021J15306_10000486_pt1 | contig 30308 bp, 16 predicted proteins | sample Ectturendosymbi1_FD_15306 | JGI IMG/M metagenome (IMG submission 15306) | reverse complement strand
GTAACAAGTCACTGTGATAGTCACCACAAGCGAATTATCGTAATTCACTTATCCCTATATAACCATAGTGCAACCTAGTAGTAGTGGAGTGAAGTCAGTGATGGATCTCTATTGCTGCTGGTTGCTTTCCTGTTAGTTGATGGCCCGAGCCCGAATTGCCATCTTTCGCTTGCACTTGCCTCAGTAGTTCAAGGCGATGCAGTCAACTGCAACACAAGACTGTTCTTTACTGCAGTTGAGCACTGAGCAAAGGTGCCTCTTAGTTTATTTGGTGCACAGCACAGCGATTTCACTTGCCTCAGGAAGTCATTGTTATCCTTCAGTGAAGCATTTAATAATACACCAAGATGTTTGATTTGATCAGAAAATTGTACAGGTGCACCATTCAGCAAAACATTCGATGGAGCAGGTTGTTTAAATTTTGGGGGCAAAAAGATACACCAATTGTTTTGTTGCAATTGAAAGTAACTACTAATAGGAAACATTTTCATTCCTGATTGTACGGAGTTTGGAGCCGGTACAGCTGGGGTCCCCTCCCACTCTTCTTTCTGCCCCCGACCCATAGTTTTCTTATTTTTGTGTTATGGTAATGTTTTTCGTATTTTTGATATTTTTTCATGTCTTTGATTTTTTAATATATTTTGCTTCATGGTGATATTTCCAATGTTCTTCATGTCATGAAAAGCAATATACTGGCCAATTTTATTTGTTATTCGGCTTTTTGTGTTTAATTTTGAGATTGGGTGAGGCACGAGTGATAATGACTAACGCCAAAGACTGAAAAATTGTAAGAACCTCTGGTCTATAAGTAGAAGTCCAAGAAGTTTGGTAATATCTACTGCGACAGGCAACATGACAGCTTCTACCGCAATTACGAATTAACAGCAAAAAACGTGATACTGCTCTGCACGCAATGTTCGACAACCATTTGGTAGTGTTCAGTATTACTGGTAAATTTCAATCGTGGGCGATGATGAGTTTTCCGTTCTTTTTTCGATTTTTATATTTGATAGTTGGTAAACCCAGCAGTAGCCGACACGGCTTCAACGCACAGTGACAGATTAAGTAAAAAAATGGAGGAAATACTCAAATGACCTTGAAAACAGTGGCGTTTTTTAAACTTTGGTTTAGATCAGGGGTACAAGCAACCATTTGGCCATGACGGGCCGCATGAATTGGGAAATATGGCTGACGGGCCGCAAAAAACAGTTTTATCCTCAAATTCTATTTTCAACTATAAGGAAGAGAGACGTCTCTTGACTTACTGTGTGGGTTATCATGGAGCTTCGTTTTGACGCGATGTTGTACTCTCACTTGGACAAAGAAATTTCTGTCGCGGACCATATTAAACGTTCACCTGGGCCGCATTCCCCCAGGTCGAAGGTTCCTCACTGTTGGTTTAGATGAACGGTTCGCAGTTTGGTTCAGTTATTCCTCAAAAATTCGCGGATAGCTAGTAGTGAGTGAAGTCCATTTCTGGCAGCATTGTGATTTCTGGTGCGCTTGTTGATGTGATAGATACATTTTATAGATGATTAAATGTGTACATCCTGAACAGGCGGTTTTGCTTTCTATTTTTTCTGGAGAGTCGGCACCTAGATATTTCAAGCTACATATTCTCATCTCATTGCACCCCACTTTTGTTGGCTCTTATGACAAATCAAAAGTTCATTGGGACAATGAAATTTATTTTTAACTTCAGTTCCACACTAGGTTTTCAGATAGTATTCATTCAAGGCTAGCAGCAACACAGGCGTAGCCAGGGGGCCAAAGAGGCCATGCCCCCCTAAATTTTTAGAAAATATAGTCATTTTGTGCTTTGAGAGGCGTTTTTCTAAACAAAATAGCATTATTTGCCTGAAATCAAACATTTCGGACCCCCAAATTTTTGGGCTGGCTACGCCACTGAGCAGCAACAAGCACTTTGATACTCTATTACCGAAAATTCAACGATGGAGCTTCGAATGTTCTTACTCGATCTCGATAGTCTATATGTATATCAGTGGTGCTCAAATGGGGGTAGGCAAAGGTGCTCCAAGGGGTAGACAAAATGTTTTCATAATGAAATTTTAACGCAAAAATAGAATAAGCACATTTCTAGTATTGTGCTCATGGTTATAGTCAAAAGATACTTGATAGACAAAATGTTGCCGAATAGGTACATCACTTCAACATGTTTGAGAATCACTGTACATGCTGAGGAATTCACCGAAACATTATCACTACCAGTTGCTGCTCTTCTATCGTTGGACAAGTACTATTTTAAGGATAGTGAACAACAGGCCCGTAACCAGCTTGGGACATCAGGTAGGGCGAATAATTTTCTGAGAGAGGTCCAAATTTTTGAAAATATGTCCAACAGTTTTAAATTATGTTCATAACATTTTCAAGGGGAAGGGGGCGAAGCCCTCTCTGGTTACGTACGCGGTGAACAATACAATTTTTTTGAGGTTGCTCACCCTGATCTGTTTCATCCGAGGAGAAAAAACTTCTTAAGTTCACCACAAACATTTTCACCCATCACTTTTCGCGGACCAAAGTACGGCGTGCAGCTAATTAGCAGAAAAAGGGATTAGTTACATTAACGGCCAATCAAACTTCGCACTGCATAGCCTATCTTTAGCTTGAGCACATTGCAAAGCTCCAAGCTTTGTGACGTTTTAGCTACAGAACAGTGCAAATGAATTCTAGTTACGTTCCATTCCTGTGAGAGCACAGTATTCCATAGCTTTTGGTAAAACTACGCAGGAATGAAGAAAGTTGCTTGGCTAATTTGAAAATTCATAACCTCGCAAATTCATAACTGCCTGATTTGGTAACAGACATGTTGGTAGAGCTGCTGTTACCACGGCCGAACTTCCTGCGATGCATCCGATCACGACCTAAAAGGTTGGTCAAAAAAATCTATAGACGATAAAATAAACGTCAGTGTTTCTGATTGCAGAGGCTGCTAAGGGTGGGTATTGAACCCCTACAATACCCCCTAGCTGCGCCTTTGATCGCACAAGCAAAGTTTTGAAAGTGTAGCTTACCATAAATTTCACACATCACGGAATACTTCCATACCGAATACCGTTGTTGGATTCAACCTGCACTACATCGTCACTGGTATAGCACAGTAAGTTGCAATCTCAGATTGACCCATCAAGTCACAAAGTGCAAACGATAATGGTCTCAGTGAGAGCAGGTGCGTATAATCATCAACTTTCATAAACAGCACAGCATATAAAATCCGTTGCACTTACCCCACAGCAGAACCATGCTTGTGCGCACGTTCATTTCAACACACGCTTCCAAGACAAACGCTGCTTTCTCAAGCGCCACGAGTAACAAATTATTATTAGGATCACGCTCTGGTGGCGAAATTGTATTCAAAATGCTGGTTTGCTCATAAAGGGGCTTTACACGGCCATGTAAAAAGCAAGTACAAAAGCTACGGACTTCCAGGTGATACGGGTGTTTTCTGACAACAGCCAATTATCTCTTTTTTCATTTTTGTCACGTTTTAATGGGCACCAAACAGAGCTCTGCCGGCAAACAGCAGCTGGAGTCATTGTTCAAAACATATCGAGTCGTCACGTCGATTTTGATCGCTAATCATTTCCTTGCGTGTATTGACCAATTTGTTAGATGTACAATGTTCCGACTCAGCAGCCTCTGGTATCTATTGAAGGAATTCTTGAAAATTACAAACCAACGGACTGGCATTTGGCGGATGCGATGGTGTTTGTTGAACCGATGCATAGAACTTTGTTTTGTTTCTGAAAGAGGCCAGAACTCTTAAGAACAAATAAAANCTGACGATACNGACTTAAAACGACCTGAATCGTTATGAAACTGAACAAAACACATTAGTTGAGTTTCTGATGAGTCAGTTCAGTTTCTTCAGCACTCCACGTAGAGAACACGTGGTCCGGAATACAGGGGCAGGAAGCGATGGCCGCAGCTGTTATTGGCCACTTCCCCTCTGACGGCTTATTATCCTGAGCTTATGAGCGAAGAGGAGGGGCTGGAGAAGCTGCGTAGCCATAAAAACATTTATTGGGGAGGGGAGGATTGCCAATTAGAATGAATAATTCGCTTTTTACGTGTTCGTGCCAATTTTTTCTCAGTGGTTCCGTTAAAATTGGGGGAGTTACCACGCCTGTTCCAGATTTAGTAGAATATAATCGGTTCAAGATTTTCATGAATTATCGGAACAGCTAAATTATGCGCACTTTCCTCCACAAGTTCAGTCACCTCTGACCAAAACGTTTGCGACGAAATCGGTCGGGAAAAGGTTACAAGTGCATCGCAAGTCGTCTATTCAGTCCTCGTCTCAGTCTCTGTGAAGCAAGGGTCACGCAGTCAACGGGACAGTGAGGCAAGCTGAAAATCTACATCTGGGCCCACAACTGTGGGTGTTATATTTGACAGGAACCGGTGCAAATAAGGCTAGAGCAAAGCCACGCCTTGCTTGACCGGTGTTCTCGCGAGAAAAACAACGATTGATTTCACGAACAAACTTCAACCAACGATCAACGACAACGTGAGGCAGTCCGGCGCAAGATCAGGTTTGGAACAGAGCAACAAAACTTGCGGAGTTCCCACAGGGCAAACAAATGATCCACAGGCAAACATAGGCCTGGTTTGTACGAAAGCTTGGCTGCGCCTGGATCAGAGAATAAAAATGACACCGTGTGATCTTGAAACGATACGCCAGTGTTGTTGCGTGGCAATGTCTGTTTCACTCCATGGAGATGCGTTTTTGAGGCTGCGTAGCTAAAGCCGCTACAGCGGTGTTTCTCAACCAGGTTCGATTGAAAGCCAGGGGTTTGGTGAAAGAGTCCCAGGGGTTCGGTGAAGGTCTATTGCATGTTTCATTTCGCACGCTAATGAAATTGTAAATCGAGGTCTTGAAGAATCACATTTTATTTTTCAAATTATGAAAGGTTTTGGTCAAGGCGCAGGGAAGCATGCGAAGTCTAGTGCTTCCAACAAGCTCAAGAACCATTATAGGCTTACACTGGAATAGGCGCATCGAATCCACGTGCGGTCACGAGGCAGTGGAAACACTTAACGCGAAGGAAAGGCATGATCGTATGGAAAACACCCCCACTTACAAGCTTTGCCTACTTCAGGCTGCATTAAACCAAGATGACGCAGGCAGTGACGTCATGTCGCCTCCAAACCTTAATGTTGCTATTGTTCAGCGGTTCGAGTCGTGAATCATACGAGTATTACTGTTACGTCACATTGGCAGATAGAGACTTTGTTCCGGACAGACTTATTTCGCTTGAGTCAAGGTTGCCGTGAATTGCAGTCAAATCAGCAGAATTAGAGGTTTCAAGAAACAGCTCTGACACCTCTACATTTGGCTTTAAAAGTCCATGGTAAGCGTGTATGACAAACACATTCGGGCGGAATGCAGAGCTGTACTAAATGCTACGCAACAGCTACAAGGCAGCCCAAGCAATAAAGAGCAAACAGAGGGTGAAAATAAACAAGGTTGGCGATTGTCTGTAACACGAAAACTAACAGCACGACACGATCTGTAAAAACTAACAGTTCTGACTGAAAATTTTGCTTGAAACCCTTCGTCAAGCAATGACTCAGCGATACTGATGTTGCAATGACTCAGCGACACTGATATTGCAGTGACTCAGCGATACTGCCGCAGCCGTTTCCACGGTTTAACCGGAGCCACATAAATAAACGACAGGTAGAAAACAGCGCGCAACGTTCAAATATATTTAGAAAATTTTACACGTAATGTAGACCGTCGGATGAACTCCACAAACAGAGTGGTCAAGCAACTCGATGTTTCTCGATAGCTTAATAGTTTATGTGAAACGAGACTCCTGCAAATTCACAGCTGGTATCGAAGACAATCAGAAGTAAAAAATAAAAAAACGGAGTCGAAAATTACATGGCGGCCGACATAGATGTCGCATGCAGTCGACTGTAGCTGTACTTCAGCTTCAAAGCAGACCCAAACTCGACGAGGGTAGTCATAGCAACAAGCAGCAACTTTTTAAGCTTTAAGATTCACTCCTCGTCTTTCGCTTCCCGGCAGACGCACGCGTCAGCCTCTTGTTGCTGCTCCTGTTCGCTCGTCCGCTCCTCGTTTCCATGGAAACTCTCGGTTTGGCAGGAGTGGCGGTCGGGGAGGACTCGACTTCCGGGGAGGAGAACAACCGGAAAAGGTCCGGCTGCAGCTTCTGACGCAGTATTCCAGTCAGGACGAATTCCGCCGAGACGACCGTGACGCCGCGCTGGCCAGAGAAAAAATTATTATTTGAAACTGCTCGACGGTCAGCAAATGTCCAGAGAGATGAAACGCTGCATGCTTGCGCCGATCGTTCACTTCGCTGCATTACACACTCCGCTGCATTACACACAATTACGCGACATGGAAAATATACGCGAAGCCTTTACTGTCAAATGACCAACGGAGATCCAAATGAGCTGGGACTTGGGATCGATTAGAGATGCAGGGCAACGTGTGACAAGCACTTCGTTTCATACGTGGCTGACAACTAGGAACCTTAAAAACAACGGAAACGAGGCCTGTCCGGCTAAAGAATTGCGGTCGACCTAAGTCGAAATATTTTGAGACACAATGTCCTTCACCGAAACGCATTATTTCTAAATGGAAATATTTTTTGAGGATCAATTTCCTTCAGTACTAAGTATATGTGTAAAAATTTTGCACGATGGTCAAAAAATGTCTGTACTGAGCAAAAAGTTATGCTTTGTTGAAAGAAGTGACGCGGAAAAATAAACAGGACAAATACACACTACTGGGGGATGGAAAAAGGTTGGGAAAATTTGTATGGCAGCTGTTTTTGCAATACTTGATTTGTGGCGTTATGTATTCAGCAACAAGCCTGTACACATGCAAAGCTGAAGGGTTATTTACAATTTGACACGGGACCCGATTGGAGCAATCGGTCAAAGTCTGGCCTTCGTGCGATAGACCCCCTAACCCTTCCTTTGAATTGTAAGTTGATATTCCAAAAGTGTAAGAAATCAGGTTTTTGGGCCATTTTGGCTGCGAAAAAAATAGGACTTCGGGCAATTCCCTGACAGGAGCCAAACACTACTTTGTCGCCGATTTGTCCTCAAACCGATATGGCCCCAACAGAACTAAATGGCCTCACCTTAATAGCAGTGGCGCACNAACCCTTGTCCGCCTGGGCCGCGACGACCACCACATTGTCCACATCCCCCCCTNTCAAGGTGCGCGCCAGGCTTTTGAACGTTGTCGCACCGCCGCATTCCAGAATGACGTACATTTGATCAGGAGGGGGTAAAACGGATTTGGTCACGTGGATACGAAGCCCGGAGAAGAGCGTTCCGGGAGACGACCTGGCACTTTGTAAGCTGGCACTGAGCTTGAAATCGTATTGGGCCTCCAGCAGGGGGGAATCGGTCATGGGGGGAGATTTCGCAGAAGAATCGCGAAGAAGGAAATCTTCTTCTGGTAGAAATCTACAGAAATAACGCCTCATTAACTTGACACGCAGGAATTGCAGCATCAGTAAAGTTTTCCTAATCTTGCTAAATTTTGATAAGTAACTATAAGCATGGTTCTAAAAAATTAGCATTGTACGGTTTTCAAAAGTGAATTTTGTGATACTTTTGGTGCGAATTTTCGTCAGCACAGTTTTCACTTAACAAAAGCCCCCCTAAAACGGGGGTGGCACGAAACGGCGCCGACCACAAACATACCTGCCGAGCTTTTTCGACTCCGGCAGCCACGTCGTGCTCATGATGTGTATGCCGCGGACGAGGGCGCACAGGAACTTCACGGTTCGGCGCATTTTGTCGGTTACCAGGTGTGTGCACTCATGCACATCGCTGGTCACCTGACCGCCGAGTTCCCGGATGATCGACTCTCCGACCTGATCGACAACGCCTGACGACAACAAACATCTCCCCTGGAATCGTTCGACTGCACAAGCGGATAAAATAACGAAAAAGAAGATCAACAAGCGAGATGCGTTCGTCATGACTGCAAACCACAAATAACCATCAGAATACAGGGCGAGTCGTACAAACAAGTTATTCACAACCTCGTTAAACAGTGTTACAAGAGATTGCCAGCGATCTGCGGGAGCTACACGATCGATCTAAGACAAGGGTTCCCACATGTTTTAAAAAACCATTGTCCATACCTTTTCAATACTAATTGAAAAAAACTTTAATACATCACTTGTCATTTTTCCAAAATTTTATTCACGGAGCACAATGCAAAAAACCAGCTGCTGCTACTTTACCTTCTGCAAAACTCATCAGTGGCAAAGAACAAAATTTGAATAAACAAACGGCTGAATGCTTATCGCACAAAATCCCACTGAAAGTATGCAAGTTTGTGAACCTCTTTTTACAAGCGTTTGGTGATGCAATTGGAATAAAGTTTTAAAAAATAAAANCCTGCGATCCAATACTGCACTGCCCTTTCCTGAAAACATTACAGTTTGTGAAACTGCACGATCCCANATTCACCAAATCTGTCTTAAACTTCGTTTCTTTCATCTTTTCAAACTTGTTGGAAAAATTGCAATTAATATTGCGGCCATCAATTGACAGTTGTATAATGTTTGGTATCCTAATGTGTCTTTTTACGTTTTCATGAACACAATCACACACATAAGCTGCTCTGGCATGTCCCATAAACTTTGAAACAGAGCAACAAACTTAAACCTAGCGGTATAGGCAAAGACTATTCAAGTCAGAAACTTCCTGATTTCTTTTCCGTTTGGAATTTCCATACTTTTTCAATACTTTGTGTACATTTTGTCCAAATTCAATACTTTTTCAAGGTCTTGAAAAACAATTTCACAATTCAATGCTTTCAATACCGCGTGGGAACCCGGTTAAGAGCTAAAGTCAGGGTTCCCACACGTTTTCAAAAATCATTTTCCATACTTTTTCAATACCTCTTCAATACTAAATTTGAAAAATGCAATACCATTATTTCTCTTGATTTTTCTCTTGATTCAATACCATTATTTCTCTTGATTTTTCGAAATTCCTAATCATGAAACTGAATTTTACGCATTGCAAAATACTGCATAAATAATGAAGTGTTTTGCCTTCAGTAAAACTCTGCTCAGACACTTTAGATTTCTTTTCTATTTAGAATTTAATTTCCATACTTTTTCAATGCCTAATGTACATTTTGGTCAAATTCAATACTTTTTCAAGGTCTTCAAAACCAATTTTGAAATTCAATACTTTTTCAATCCCGCGTAGGAACCCTGCAAAGTCAATTTCTGCAGTGATTTGAACGTCGACGCATACCTTGCATCATAGGTTACCACAGCCGGGCCTTCCTGACGTCGACTCACCTGTAAACATGACCTTGGGCTTGCTCCTCCTCGGTCGCAAGGTGGCGACAGCGGGCGACGCAAAATCGCTCGGTGCGTCATCTTCGTCGCTTTTAACCTTTTTTGCTTTAACACAAATATCGCAGATGCAAGAAGAATATGGACTCGCAGCATTATTTTAAGTAATGATATCTTCCACCGTCCTTACTAAACCACACTAGGTGTGACGTCACGTCACGGGCGGAGCTAGGGGGGCCACTTACCCCCAAAAATTTTGCCAGGTCCCCCCAGTGGCCCCCCAAAATTTTCCGCGTGACGTCATGCCACTGGAGTAGGTCTCTTTCTGAAACTCCTACACAGGCCATTGACAGCTCCCCTTGTTGCAAAACTGGCCCCTCCAGTGGCCCCCCCCCAAATGAAAATGTCTGGCCCCGCCCCTGCGTCACGTTAATAATCACCACTGGGTTTCCGTAGATGATGAACGTCTAAGATCGGTAGTGGCGAGGGCTATGAAGCCGATGACGTCTAAGACCGCGTTTTCAAAAACAAACATACAACGACAACCCAGATTTGAATATATGCGTAAAACAAACGCAACACTTACAATGCTTCTTTAAACAAAAACGAAGTTCACTTGGAGAGAAAAAAACTTTTGCAAAGCAAGAAAAAGTTTCGTGATCTTGAAAATAACAGCGACCACGACATTGGTCAACACTGCGTCATAACTTACCGGAAGGTTCCGAAATGCTTTTATTGCCAGCGGTCCTGTCACGTGATTGCTTTCGACTTTTTGCTGTGGGAGCTTCCGCCGCTTCCGAGTGTTTTTCCGTTTGATTTCCTGGCAATGGACAGGCGGAAGATTTTCTGCAAGGACAACCAGACAAGTTCACTATTCAATGAATTCATCCTCTGGGGCTGGGTTGTTATTGATGAATAGTCTATTTTTCACTTTCAATTTAAGGCTCAAGGTATCAGCTTCGAATAATGGTTCCCAGGAATGATTTAAAGGCATCGTTATGAAAACACCTTCTATGGGGATTCTATGAGTGAAAACTCCTTCTATGAATAAGCAACATACGACAATGTTCACCGGCGCTCTCCTCACTTCCTCCCATCCGAAAACGACCAGCAACAGCGACGGGAGAAGAAAGTTGCTACAGATATGCACCGGAGTCCGGTGGCACACGCGCAGTTTGAAAACGTATTTATTCTTGGCAGCAACTAACGAGATAAACAATCAGAGTTCTTCATCCACTCACTTTGACTTGTTGGGGGTAACGCGAGATGGGGGAACAGCTCCAGTCTCAACCGGCCGCTTCCTTAGAAAAAAAGAACGAACTCGTGAGCATTGAACCAAATCGCAAATCTTTTTCAACAGAGCTAAGCGCCCGCGAGCTCAACGAACGCATGAACATCAAAAGCACGAACAGGAATTTTCATCAACGATAAGAGCAGGGGTCTCAAACTCAAATTGCTCCGTGGGCCACATAAGGACTTATAAGGAAACCTGCGGGCCGCATTACAACGCTGACGCAACAACGACGGTGTGTGAACTTACTAGAAAGAGCTTTTGCATCTTTATTTCCTGCGAAAGGTATCATCAATTATAGACAAATCATTTCTAGCCGTCTCTACGTTCGTATTAATCATTTCTAGCCGCCTAAGGAACTTTTTTACTCGCTAGGCGAGCACTGTTAACGTAAGTGTTATTCATTTCATTCATTTTAATCCCTGCTTTTTCTCTATGGAGGGTCATGGGGGCAGGAGCCCCACGAGGGCTTGGAATACCTCACGGTCAACAGCAATTTCAGATACAGTAGTTCTGCTGGCTCCACACCAAGACGAGACCAAGCAAGGTCGGAGATTTAGTCACTACATCTAGGCCTTGGATGACCTCTGAACCGCTTTTCCGTGGGTTTAGCCGGCTGGACTGGCCTCGCCAATCTTTCGTAGGGGAATTCTGGACACATGGTCGAAACAGATATATTGATATCTGTGCTCTCTCAATTCCGAGGAGTGTGGTTCCACATTCAGGGCTCTGCGAATTTCACAGCTGCGCACTTTGTCGCGAAGTGTCACACCATCGACTCACTGCAAAAACCCTCTCTGCCACTTGCACTTGAGATATTATTTCGGTCATTACCCAAGATTCAGGATCATAGGTGAGGATCGGAACAAAGACCGATTTAAAAACNGACAGCTTTGCGGTGCTGGACTCCCGTTTTGCGACCACAGAGCGATAAAGCTCATGAAGAACTGCGTCATCTTTAGCAATCGATCCATCCGTCTCCTCGCTCCTTCCGTCGCTCTTAATACCACCCTATGCACTTGAATTTCTCCACCTGCTGCAGTGTAATGCCACTCACTTGCAGCATACACTGCCTTTGGTTTGTACAGAGACATAACATATTTTTAGAAGCTAATTTTATTCTGACTCGGTCACACGCAGCAGAAAACCGATCGAGTGTATGCTGAAGTCCTTGTTGAGAAGATGCTAGCAGTACCAAATCGTCTGAAAAAGTAAGCGGTTGATTCTGCAACTCACAACTGTGACACCCTCCTCGACTCGGCTGTGACTGTCTAACCACTTAATGTAGATCAGGGGTGCTGCGGCGTAACGAGGGGATCAAGGTAGGCACACTTCCCCGGGCGCCAAATCACTGCGGGGGTGCCGAATGACTGCGGGGGACGCCGGAAAGTCTCAACATTGTCACAAGTACTTTCTTCAACGCAGCATATTTGCTTCCGAAAGACCTCAGGTTGTAACATGTGGGCGCCAAGCTTGCTTCCTGCCCCGGGCGCCATCTAACTTCGTTACCGCCCTGCAGGGGTGGCCAAACGTTTTGACCCGAGGGCCGAATTGGCGACTGCCTGGCCACTGGAGGGCCGGATACAGTACGATTTACGTGGTAGGCAGCAGTTAATGTTGTTGCACTGCTGTCCACAGTCGGAAACGAGGCACTTGAAACAATGTGCAAGGGATTTGGCGGGCCAGATTAAACTGGTCGGAGGGCCGGATGTGGTCCGCGGGCCGTAGTTTGGCCACCGCTGATGTAGAATATGAAGAGAAGCGGTGACAGCACGCACCCTTGTCGGTGTCCAACGCCAACGGTGAACGGTCGTGATTTAACTCTCCCGACACGGACACAAACTTCTGAGCAGGAGGAATACAGTGACTTGACGGCCAGTAACAGGCGGCCATCAACACCGTACGCCTGCAACACTCCCCAAAGCTTTTCACGAGGAACCCGGTCGAATGCTTTCTCGAGGTCGACAAAACATGTGTAAATGTTTTTGGCATAGGCTACTCCCAAGATTTCTCAAAAAATTGCTGGAGAGTGAAATTTTGGTCTGTGGTACTATGGCCAAGTTGAAAACCCCACTGGGTATTATTCAGCTTTGGTTCATTTATTCCGCGGCATCTTTTTTCAAGGCACTTGGCAACGTAAATGTTAAATATTTGAAAATTCCCGAAAAGCATCGGAGGCCACATGCGGCCCGCGTGTTTGAGACCCCTGGAGAAGAGAATGCGGTTGACTGTTTCGTCAGACCAGACAGGATGTCTCTCTGGTCACATGCATGAGGTTCCTGGAAAGCGCTTTATACGGTTTTCAAAAATAGCTGGCAAGTGCGGGTGAAAAAGAAAATATTTTCGACCCAGTTTTGCTTTCCGCTGAGACATTTCGGTCATATGTCCCGTAACAGTACTAAAACGCGCCGTAACAGTATTCATTAGTCAATACTTCCGGTCATTATGACTGAATTTACTTAATTTTTTGTGGTTATTTAAAAAAAATTCTATCTATTGACCAAAAATGATCGACAAACAGCCAAATCAACAACTTTTCCACAAAAGAACCGTTTCTCATTGATTCACGAGCTTACATCACTTCATCTTAATTCAGTACTTGCTTCCAGCATGTCATAGTGAAACCAATCTACCTCGTGGTCCGCCTCGTTGGGCGGTTGCTGTCAAGTTCCGTGGAATCCCCAGGAATTTGACTTTTATTCACCGATTTTGTTCTTCTCGATTCACGGTTTTTTTTCTGCGCTTCACTCACTTCGTCAACGTCCGAATATCTCTTGTTTGCTTTTCGCTTACGTCCAGATTGCCTCACAGCGGTCGCACTGCCTGCGGTTGGGGCCACGGACAGGACAGCGGTTTTTTTGGCCGCTCGTACCGACTTCTTCGCCTCACCGTTCGGATCGCCAAATCGATTCGAAGTTACGGTCGTATCGCTGTCGCGTGATGTCGGAATCGCGCCGGCGTCGTCACATTTCAAAGGGTCGTCCACGTCTTCCGCCTCGTTGGCGATGGGCTCTGCGTCGTACACTTGAGTCGCTACATCGTCCCAAACGCAAACCAGATCTTCCGTCCGTTTCGCTGCGTCAATTTCATCAGAGCCATCGCCGGGTTCATGACATCGTTTCTCGGCGTCGTCGTCGCGGCTGACTGACGTTGCTGTGACGACGGGAATCGCTGACGCAGAACCCGAAACGTCATTTTCGACTGAATAGCACTGCGTCGCCAGGTTGTCTTCATCTTGGCCGGTTGAGACCAAGTGCTGTTCTCTGACGATTTGCTCGCTTTCCTCCGACGGAGGACAATCGTGTATCTGTGTCGCAACCGTGTGCAACGCTTCCATCGCCCCGCCGCCGACGAGCTCTGCGTCTTGTTTCGAAGCATCCTGCTGCTTATTCAAATCAACCAATCGCGGCGCGACGGGGGTTGTTCCGGATGAGTTCCGATCGTCGTCGTCAACCTGCTTTTCCGACGCAACTCCGTCGTTCGACTCAAACTGTTCATCAGCAGCGACTACAGTCGGTTCAACAACTTCTCTGCAATCGTCCGTCGCTGATTGGCTCTTCGGATCTTTGCAGCTCCGTTCCGGTTCGTCGGTCTCAGTCACGTTGCTCACGTTTTCAGAGAGAACTGCAGAAGAGGCGAGTTTTTCATCAGCGACCTCTTCGTTTTCATCTGCTGTTGTTTCAGCAAGGCTAGCACCGTGCTTCTCAGTTTTGACACTGTCTTTCAAATCCGAATCATTCTTGCCATTTAACTCGTTCTCATTTAAGCTGAACTCAGAAATGACAGCATCATTTCTCTCTGCCGTGACACAATGACTTTTTCCTTCGTCTGCTAAGAGTTGGTCACGCTCTGACAAACCGTCAACAGCAGGTGATGCNGAGCAAACTTTATTCGTGGCTGNGGTGTCGCCAGCTTCAAAACCAGCGCTATCTCTCGCAGTGNAACTGTTTTCCGGGGATTGCCGTCGAGTTATTTCAGTATGTTCGTTACCGTCAGAAACAACATTGCTTTTAGTTGAAGACAGCGCATCTGCAGTGATAACACCTAGCGTATCAACTTGAATTGCTTCGCTTTCAGATACAGTCACGTTGTTTTCGACATCTGATCTACAGAGAGTTCGGTTGGGCGCCATCTCATCGACCACAGCAACACTGGCCTCGTGCGTGAAGCTGTTGCTGGTCCGACCCTCAGTTGCAGCGACGTCTTGCTTACCGTTTAATACTGTAACAGGAAAGTCCTGATTTTCTTGTGACCCAGAATCGCTTGGCCGTCGCTCCGTAGCATCCCCAAGGTTCTCCGTTTTCTCAACGGTATCAGCAACAGTCGGTTTGCAAAGAACCGGCAACTCCTTCGCCACAAGTTCTTCCTTCGATTGGTCATTCCCAGCATCCATGACATGCGGACCGGCCACCACTCCTCCTTCATCAGGGGGTGAATCAATTGAGTCGTTACGCTTCGCTGAACTTCTCGACGTATCGCATTCTGACGTCACCTCGCACGCCCGCACAAGCGGGACGGTTATCTCAGGTTTGTCGTCACAAGCAGCTTGGTGGTCAGGCTGGGACTCGGTTTGGTGGAGAGCCTGAGTACGGGGCAAGGTTGGGCTGCCCGAGGGTGCTGTGCTGCCAGTCAAGGTGAACTCCTGGGTCGTTGGAGAACGCTGCGGATCCTGGGAAGAATCGAGAGGGTTTTCAATCGAGGAAGAACCCAACGAATGGACGTCACTTCCTGAATGGCCCACGTCTGTACCAACAGTAGCCACTTGATTGTTACTTACATTAGTAACTGCGTCGTCTCTAGTAGCCTGGCCTGGAGGAGGATCAGGGAAGCTTATAGCTGGTTTATCGTCAGTGCAGGAAGATTGAGGAGACTCGAACAAATCGCCGCTCTCCTTATCGTCGTTGTCTTGATCCTGTGCAGTGGCGTATGAAGATTGGCCGAGGTCAGTCGCACACAAGCCGGCGGTTGCCGCGGTGTTGCTGGCGGTCTGCTTTGAGGCGAAGGATTGGGTTTGCATGGTGGATAGGAGAGAGTAATCGTCATCATCATCGTCACTCGACGAGAGTGACTTGGGGAGTTTGTCGGTTTTTCCTTCCGGACTTTTCGTTCGAGCTGAAACTGAACGCGCGTCCGGACGCAGAGCAGCAAAAGCTTGGGTTTCAACGTCACAAAAGGAATCGATCATTGTGTCGCCGGGCGCAGCAGACACCGATGGACTGTCGGCCGCGAGCGTTATTTTCGCCCTGGTGCCAAACGCCTGGGTCTCGAAGGCGCCGAACGAGTCCTCGTCCAACTCGTCGTCGGTCTCGGGCACAACGTTCGGTTCGGTTGCGGTCGGAAGTTTGGATTCTGTTGTTGCGGGCTTGACAGTTGCGCTGCAGGGGGCGGCTTTCGCTGGTGCGACCTTCACAAAACAAAGGCGTAGCGTCGATGTATGGATCACGACAAAATCTGGAAAAAGTTTAAGCTTCCATTGAATGCTCAGCCTTTCCGAAAGATTCGGTACAAGCAGATCGTTTACACGCCAGAGCTGCTTAAATAAGTGGGTTTCAAAATCTGTGACATGAAACAGTTCGAGTATATTGGCGTCGATAACACCAAACCGCAGTCATGTTCGTAACAACACAAGCGCTTTAAAGCAATTGAAAGCTCTAGGTCAGGGGTCACCAACCTTTTTGAAACTGCCAGCCACTTCTTGTGTACCGATTAATGCGAAGGACTACTAGTTTGATACACACTTCTGAAATACAAATTTTGCTCAATTTACTTTCAATTATTTTAGTATTGATATTCGTTAATGTGAACACATTGATCATGCTAATGTCATTTTTAGAACAGGCTCACGGGCGACCTACATGGTCCTTGCGGGCGACTTGGTGCCCGCTGGCACTTCGTTGGTGACCCCTGCTCTACGTTTTCCGTGGGTTTTCGAGGAATCAGCCGACTGGGCTCTACTTTCATCTTTTTGCGATGATTCAAACTTGCACACATCTGTATTCAAGTAACTTCACTCCACAAGTGAAAGAAGCAAGGAATCAATCGCAAAGTTTTAATAGAACATCGATTTCACGTGACACTACGCATCTTGTTTCACCTGTGGAGTGAAGTTACTTGAACGCTTAAAGCAGTGGTTCCCAAACTGTGATTTGCAAAGTCCTTCAAAGTCGTACGCGAGTAGGCCTACCTTCTGCTTTATTTTACAGAAATAAACTGGATTTACAGCTTTTGCTTTTGATCATCCGGTTCTGTTTATAAATTCTAGCATTTCCCTGTACTTTTTCTATTGGCTCGTAACAACAACTCTTATATTTCTCACCGCTATTTTGCATAGGTTTTCTAAACTTTTGATCGAATGATATTTGGTTCAATTAGTTTTCCTGGAGCAAGGTGGTACGCGTACGTGACAGTACAGGACCCCCAAGTGGTACACGCGATCAGAAGATCGGAAACCACTGGAGATAGACCGATATTTGGGTTTCACCGATATATCGGTATCGGCCAAGACGGCCGACTTTATCAGCCTCAGTAGGTGTTGACAAGACGCTGTTATATTCCTCACACATGCAGACAACATGCGCAAGAAAGCACAACAAACCAAATCAAGACAGTTATCTTGCAGCAACGCTAGCAGGTGCGGTTTCATAAACAAGCAGACAAGGTGAACCATGGAGCACGCGTCGGCCGTCGCAGCCGAAACAAAAGCATCATCATTAATCAGATTAATTAAAAATCACAGCGAAATATTTAAATTGCTGCAAGTTGAAAAATTTTAGCTCATACATCCTGATTTTTGAAGTTTTTGAGAAAAAGGTAAGACATAGAATACATTATATTTTTGATAAGGAAGCAGAAAACAAGATTTAAAAATTTTAGAAATATCGGTTATCGGCCCATGAATGGCCGATGTATCGGTATCGGGCCCCCCAAAAAACCATATCGGTCGATCTCTAGAAGCCACTGCTTTAAAGAAACGAATCAGTATCTGATTTCACAACGACGCAGATTATGTGTAGAGTTTATGCCAAAACCGTACCTCCTGTGCTCTGTACCATTTGGTCGCGTGATCTTTGTCTCTAGCTCAGTCACATCAAGCGCTTCTTCAACATCTGCAAACAAAACTTGCTTTTGTTTTGTTTTAAAAATAGAGCGAACACATTTTAACTTCCAGGCAAGCCTCGTTTCGCGAAAAGAATAAAAGTTCCATAGAAATTGATCAAAACAGATTCTGGTCAATATTTGGGGGGAATCTCTTTTGCGTGGAGGGAAAGCACAACACCAAGACCACATCAAAGAACAGATCCAAAACGACCAAAGTCGCTTTTCAGCTTGGGGTCGCGGATCTAATTCGAATGCAACCAGAGAAATCAATTAAACTTGCTGCAGAACAAATGAATCTTGCGATCGAAAATTGCACCACTCACAATATGCAAATCAAGCTCAATTTAACTTGGCAAAAAAGCGTAGCTAAGGAAGTCGCAAACCTGTTTCGCTGTCGTAGTGATCTTCTTGATCTGGTGTTTCGTTTTTCAACATTTTGTCATTGTCAATGTTGTCCTCGATGTCAGTAGAATCCGAATCGGACACAACCATTAACTGCACCGGACACAACCATTTTAACTGCATCGCACACAACCAATAACTACAACCATTAACTATATTAACTATACACAACCATTAACTATATCGGACACAACCATAACTAGATCGGACACAACCATTAACTAGATCGGACACAACCATTAACTAGATCGGACAAAACCATTAACTACATCGGACACAACCATTAACTACATCGGACACAACCATTAACTACATCGGACACAACCATTAACTACATCGGACACAACCATTAACTGCACGCAGTCAAAGCGAGAAGCTGGGACAAACGCTGGAGCTGTTGCAATCAAACCAACTCATGGGACCACAGAGTGAAACAAATATTGCTGGTAATCATACACATCCAAGTTTTTGCGTCGGATAATGTGATGTTTAGCAATCGGCTTACCTTTTTAAGTTTTAAGCCCGGTCTTCGGATGGCCACTATCTGNGAGTCTTCATTTTCCTACATAAACCAAAAGGCTGGTTTAGATTTGCAACAGAACCCAACTTTATTTTGGATGGCAAAAGTAGTGGTGAACACCTTGATGAAGGTTGTGACGAAGTGCAACGAGGTATAGTTGCGTAAAAAACAAACTATACATTACTCCTACCTTGATGTCCAAAACGCTTTCGTTGACTTTTGAGTCTTCATCGGGTAATTTGGACATTTCGTCGACGGGCTGCGACTCTAGAATCACCTGCATGAGGTACAAAAATTTAAGAGGTAATGCATTTTTGAAAAACGCAGGCTGCAGAGCAGTTGTGCAGTCAGTCGTAAGCTATACTTGCTCACAAACCTTGGCACCACCATCTGATGAAAGCACTGAGCCTAAGTTTGTAAATAGAAAGGTTTAGGTGTACTCGCTGTGTATTCCTTAGGAGTGTCACGAGCGTTCTGTGGACGCCCAGGATTTGAACCAACCCCACCACGTCCAGTGCCTCAATCTCAACGAAAATATCAAACTCTACTATTAAGGGCTTCAATCCAATGAAAAACATCTCAGTGGTAATTAAACAAACGTAAGGTATTCATTATAAACAAGATCGACACAAATTGCTTACGTCACGCAATTTTATAATTCTTTAACGACTTGCAGCTGCTGAATTTAAGTGAACAGAATTTAAGCCGGTTTGTAGTGTGTTTGGCAATTCAGTAAATGGCCACCATCAGTTTCTCGTGCAAAGGAATGATTTGCAATCAGCCAGACCAGAGATCTTGATTTTCTTCATTATGACTGCAGGTGTGCGTCTAAGAAAACCCACAATACTTTTACAATAAAATGGATATTTTGCGAAGAAATGGAAACCAACTTCTTTATTTTAATTATATCTTTGGCGTTTTGCAGAAAGATCAAGTGGAAATTTGTTCTATTTCCGAAAATGGCACTAGCTTTGTAAACAAAAGCGTTTAACAGAGAATTTTTGTGAGAGTTCTATTCAAAGCAACATTGTTAAGAATTTCTTCTGTCTTTTGAGTTACACGGTTATACCACAGAAACGCATCTAGCGTTTCGTGCGCTACGTTGCTGATTATTGTAATTAGGTGATGCATTCGGTAAGTGGCGCAGTTGAAGCTGTCTACTTCAATGTGTTTGATGGTGGAATCGCCTCCTTTTTTTGTCAGTGGCCTTGGAGCCGGTGAACACATCGTGCAAAACAGTGCGCTTGGTAATATAACTTAATTTATGTCGATTCGATCGTAAGAGCAAAAGTCAGAGATTGACAAGTTGCAAGAGGGGCGCGCGCGGTTAACACAGCCTGAAACAGCGTTGCTTCGGGAATTGAGATTACCGGCCCCGCCAAAAGAATCGTTGGCATAACTCTTTTCGTGGTGGCATACAAACAAGAATTGCGAAGTTGGCTGTTGACCAGCGTTTCACGAAAATTGTCGCTACATGCCACACAAGCATTCAGCCGAACTGTCATCGTAATTTGACAACCAAACCTTATCGTTCGCAAAAAAGATGTTTTCTTTCGAAATGCATCAAAACTACGCAACAAACCTTGTCTTCTGGTTCACAGCGAGGTTTGTTGACAGACGAATTAGGAGTGTCAGCGGCTAATACCAAAGAAGATTGATCATGTAGTGGAGTGCTCTGTGAAACACGCAGTCAAATAACATTCTTCCATAACCCATTTAAATTTTTGCTTTCACAACAAAAAACTATACCAACTGGATAGTATCTGATCAATCTTACGAAAAACGGTGTGCAATTTTTGGGTGTTCGTTTCTGGTAAAAGCCGTAAATTCAAGTTTTTCAACAGCATTTCATTCAGACCAGAGGTTGCCATCTATTATTCTGCTCTGCGCCCCTAAGAAGTTTTTTATGGAACCCCTAAAGCAGTGGTTCCCAACCGGGGTGCCATTTACAATACCTAGGGGTGCCGCGAGCTAATACGTTTTTCAATATATCATTGAAAAGACATTTTCAAAATATCGCCAAACCTCAAACCAAATTGCTATGGGTTTGCCACTAGGTGCCAAAAATTATATTTCTCTTATCTAGGGTACCGCAAGGCTACAAAGGTTGGGAACCACCGGCCTAAAGCCTTTAAGCAGTGTTTTTCAACTAATGGAACACGGCCCACGGTGGTGAATGTTTATTTTTTTNGGGGGGTGGCATTATTTTTGGTCCTTCCTGATAAGTACAGCCATGCGATGAATCATGGTGGGTGGTGCAACTTCTTCCAAACCAAAAGAGGGTGTGGGTGAAAAAAGGTTGAGAAGTATTGCTTCGAAGCATTAAATTACACTTAGGAATAAGTGAAAGTGATCAAAACAAATTCGCACCTTTTGAAACCGTACTTTGCATGGGGCCTATTTAGGAAATCCTAGTCTCGTTGATTAAGGAGACTTCGAAAACCATTTCATGAATATGTGACAGCTAACATATGAATGATTGTTCACATATGATTGTTAGTGATCGTTGGAATAGGAATGATGAGCAAATGGCGAGAGACCGTTCATGCACATGTCTCAATTACGATTCAGTACATTAGAAATCCACACGACCTCACTTCTTGACACACGAAGTTTTTTTTTTCATGAAACCATTCGGTCTCTAAACAAATCTTACAAACCTCCACATAAACACGCGGTTACATATTATGGTCTCGTATATTACATTCGATCCTGAGACAGGGACGAGAACACCAAACTAGCAAAGCAGTGAAACACCACGTAACGCCAGAACTAATCAAGCTAGCATACGCAAATGGTGCCTGCCATTCTCCAACAACGAAAGAAACCGCGCACCTGACCAACCTGCTTAAACGTGCATTTTACGTTCGCAAAACATATTCGATCGCCGTAGCTGAGAGCGTAGCGAACTTCCGGCTTTAACTTCGCACTTCCCAACCTGGTCTTGTTGCTGCTGCCGTAGTCATAAAGGAAAACCGCTGAGCCTTCTGCCTTCACGCAAATCAATCAACAACCGTGATGAACAAGTGCAAGCAATTGTCAACAATCGCGTAGCAAAATTACAGACAAGAGTAGCTGGTCCAATCAGCGCGGGTGCGAGACAGCAATCTCAACTTTACACAAGACTTGCTTCTAGCTAGAGAGAAAAGAGTGAACCGCGAGTGCCTCGACTTTAGTAGGGATTTCATCTACAGCTTGTTAGATAAAATCAAAACATTGATACATTATGATCTCAACAATTTATTCACTTCACTCAAAGCCGGTTTCGTTTCAAGTTCACAGCAGGCTCTCCTCAGTTCCTGAACAGCGCCACATCCAGTGCTAAGTAACACGTACGTTACGCAGTGACATAGCAAATCTGCATGCAAGGGATCTTTCAAGGTGAAGCCTCATGTGTAGGGCATATCGCTTATACAAACTGACCTCAATGCAGGCATGTTTCTTGCTCAGTGCTGCACCTTGTGGTATTGCTATGTCACAGTTCACATGGCGACCTAAACGAAACGGTGACAAAAGTAAACTTAGATGTCACAGCAAGATTGTAGTCAGTTAACATCAGTTAACTTAAAACACGTTGGGAATGTTTACTGGCTTTCATCTCATCCAGTCTCTATTTGCTCTTAGCAGTAATAAACTATTTATCACGTAAGGTACTTTAAAGACATCACATGAGATTTTTGAAATGGCTGTTTAAGACAACCAAAGAAAAAGCAACAAGCACATGTTTTTCTATATGTCAATAAATCACATACAAATTTTAATTGCACTTGTTTAAAATTCCATGAAAAAAGTATAATAAGCTGCTGTTATTGAATCAAAATTATAATGGTGAAAGTAATGTAATTGTAATGCAATTTCTTAAGCACTTCAAAGTAAAAAATATTCACACATTTGGTAAAGTGCAAATTAAACCAAACGCAAGTTGAAAATAGTACATTGCTTACCAATAACATTATCTCCTTCATATACAGGGTAAACAAGTGAGTCTACTTCTGACGTTGCAATTGCTTCAACCTGCCAAAAACACCAACCAAAATTTGTCTACACAGCAAAGGAAAACCAGATATTTATTTCAAAAGTAAGCACTACATTTGTAATGGCCTAAAAGTACCATTTACTTAGAAAAATATAAAAGCCTGAACATGCATTAACTCTGAAATATTATTCTGAAGTAATTAGTCATCCTCAATGAGAACACATATACCAGGGATGGCCAAACCTGCTCTATGTATGAGCCACACATCGCAAAACCTAGTTAAAAGTGCCGCAATATAAAAGATTTAAAAACATGAATTTATTTGCAATCTACGCTTCTGTGACATCATAAGTCGTTTTGGAACGACTTGCAAAAGTAATACTGTACAGCACGCTAGTTACCACAGTACCATTTTACAATATTTCTACACTTTACAATAGAAATAAAAAAAGCATATATAATTTTTCAGAAAGGTCAAAGAGGCGCATGCGAAGGTTCGAAGAGTCGCATGCAGTTTGGCCACCCCTGGTATATACTATAGTTTCATGAACTTGATTTTCTGCTAAAAAATTGCCAATTGATTCAACTGCATTAGCTTTGAGAAGACTAATTACTTGAGGGTAGATATGTGAAAGTCCGAATCATCACAAGTTATGAAAGTGGAGCCCATTTGGCTGATTCTTGAACAGCATGCATCAAACTTGAGCATTTATGCTTCTGAAATACTACATGTGCTTTGAGTCTGTCGATATGCAACAGTATTGGTTTTTCAGTAATAAAATGTTTGTAGCGTGCTTACATAACTTCAAAAAATTGAAATGTAAGAGATTAAATTTTATCATTAACTTTATAAACAAACAGCTGACTGAGCAAATCAACAACTTTATGCTGATGCTATATGCTTCCTTGGAAACATGGATGCATACATGATGATGATATTTCTCAAATCACTTTGTGAAAAGTAGGACTAGACGTAACTACCAAGCAACCACTAATCAAGAAATTTGCTGCTGTTGAATTGTTTCTTCTAATTCCTTTTTCATTGTGTTTGCTAATCATCCTTGTAGTGGTTTTCAATCCTTACAATTGAAAATTGGGATGGTTGCATTCTTCCTCAGCCCTGTTTNCCAGCATTTGCCATTTTACAACATTTTTGCTCTGACACAAATAATTGCTCAAGCTACTGAAGCATGGTCCCAATTCAATCATTTTTTTTGTTAACACTTAGCCTAAGATCAGCACGTACACATTTATTAACAACACAGCCATTTATTCTATCAAATTTCAATAAAAAAAAATAAGATTCAGTAAATGAATTTTTATAGTAGGTGCCAGCATGCATGGACTTACCTGCAAAATACCAATTTGCTTCTTTTGTTTCTCGTCTTCATCAACTTCATCAATGGCCTCATCAAAATCATCAGGCAGTTGCTGTGTGCATGGAAACTCCATGGTATGAAATACTTGTAGACACCCAATGTGCTACAACTAGCACAACAAGATGCACTAATTCCAGATTTATCAGCAATACAAACACTTGAATTCCAAAGAAAATCAGAACCAACAAGTAAAAAATTATCCCCTGATGTAAATGCAGTATTTTAATGATACGCTAGTCAGGATAAAATAAAAATTGGTTACACTACAAAATATACATTTCTTTGTACATTCTTGAAAGTAAACAGTTGTTAAAAATCTGTGACAAATTTGCCAAGAACTTAGAAGTGCTTTTGCACAAAACAACACTTTTTTAAAGGACTGAATGCATTGTTTTTCTTTGACAGGCAGCCACAAATCTTTGACCAATGTAATTGTGAAACGGAGTGATATCTACAAGGAAAAAACTCTTGATTCTTTAAAAACAATATAATGAATAAAATTAAATGCAACCACGATTGTATAAATTTTGCAGATCAGACATTCAAAATTGACCATGCTATTAATAACATCAATAAAAGTTACAAAAATATCATGAGAGATTCAAAGCAAGTTTTAGATTGCTTAAAAAATTGAGATTTATTGTAAATTCAGGACTACAGATGAAATAATTAATCTACACAAAGCCTATCTCAAAATTGCAGTGTGATGATAAAGTTTTGTCACTAACAATGACAATTTTGACACTCTATGCAATTTTGCAGAAAAGAGCTGTTTAAAGTAGATTACAAATGTAAGTACATCAAATGATTGATACATTATACAAGATAATAGATTTTAACAAAAAGGTGAATAGTTGCAATGCTTTTTGTGTTATTATTGTTTAGCATCAGTTTCAATAACCGAATGAGCTGTCAACAATGACCGCATGTTTAAACTTTCCCTTATGAGCAGTAGATACCAAAATCCTAATGCCATATCTATTTCAGTAAGCATATTCATAAGTAAAAATACTGTGACAGGTGTTGCAGACCAGCAAATGTAACAATCCATTTCTAAACTGGCTCTTGCTTTCTGAAAGTAAACCATCATCATACTGTTCATGCAAGTCAAGATAAAAATGAAAAATAAGTCACATCTGAGAAAGCATGAACTATCTTGTGACCATGTGCACTAATTAACAATCAAAGAAATGCACTGAATAACTTGCAATTACCAATTTCCATAGGCTACTGCAAAACAGAAAAGTTTTCAAAGCACCACTTTTGTTCAATATGGCTGCAGCACAAACTGGTAGAAGGTTCTGTTTCACTCATCACCTTTCACTGAAGTAACCATTTTATTTTACTCATCACCTTCCACTGAAGTAATATTAGTCATTATATGAAATTTGTTTAGTGCTTCTGAATCAAGTACAGATGGACTACCAGTCATGGAGTCTTTTCCAGAAGAAGTTTTTGGGAAAGCAATGACATCCCGAATACTTGGAGCATCACATAGTATTGCTGAAAGTCTGTCTAATCCGAGAGCTATGCCACCATGTGGAGGAGCACCAGATTCAAGAGCTTCAAATAAGTAGTGCAAGTGCTGTGGATCAAATTTTAAGACATTTTGAAAGATGTGTTTCTGGAAACTGGCATTGTGTATTCTAATTGATCCTCCACCAACTTCATGGCCATTCAGTACCAAATCGTAAGCTTGACTACGAACTTTTAATGGGTTGCTATCAATAAGTTCAAGATCTTCTTCTTTTGGTGCCGTAAAGGGATGGTGAACTGCAGCTAGTTCACCCTCACAAGACCCCTTTTCAAACATGGGAAAATCCACAACCCATGTGAAACAATGACCATTTGTTGATCTGTGAGAAATGTTCAACATATCAAACTGCTTTGAAACAATGTTTCTCAGTTTTCCAAGAGTTGTTTGAACCAAGTCTTGTGAGCCCCATGATACAATAACAATATCTTCATTCTTCACCAAGCACTGATGCAAAACATTGGTTTCCTTAAACATGTTAGATAACTTGCCATATTTTCTTGGAGTTACCTTCCACTTGCCATCCTCCAAAAGTACATATGCAAATGGTTCTCGTTCTGTCAATTCCACATCAATCTTTGCCAGAACAGCTTCCCTAAAGGTTTTATCAAAATTTTTTCGGAAGTTTTGTAGTTTTATTATTTGTACATTCTGACGTGGTATATCTGAAGTTGTTGCATGATGAACTAACCCAGTAATATCTTCAAGTTCCATGCCAAATCTGGTATCGGGCTTGTCAATGCCATACCTTTTCAGGGCCTCACCATATGTTATGACTGGAAAAGGACTTTGAAGAGAATCTGGCCAGGAGTTAACCAACATTTCCTCTACCAATCCCATAACATCTTTTGAAGTTGCAAAAGACATTTCCAAATCAATTTGAGTAAATTCTGGTTGTCGATCATGTCGGAGAGTTTCATCTCGGTAGCATTTGGCCATTTGGTAATACCTGTCAATGCCACCAACCATTAAAAGCTGCTTAAAAACTTGAGGACTTTGTGGCAGAGTGTAAAACTTTCCAGGTGAAGAAGAGCATGGCACAACAAACTCCCTGGCACCACCAGGGGTATGATGGTGCAAAGTAGGGGTTTCAATCTCAACAAAATAGTTTTTTTCCAAAAACATACGCATTTTTGAAACCAAATTTGAACGCATGCGAAGATGGTTTTGCATTTGTTCAGTTCGAAAATCTAAGTATCTGTATTGTTGGCGAATAGCTTCACCTTTCTTGACAAAAGATCCAATTGGAAATGGCAGTTCTTTGCATGTATTGAGCACTTGGATCTTTTCTGGACAAACTTCTATATCTCCAGTGTCTAATTTAGTGTTAATGTTTTCTTTTGGTCGAGGCATCACTTTTCCAACAACTTTTACAACAGATTCTTTAGTCATTTCTGACAATTCAATACCCAATGACATTTGGGTAAAGTTTTGAGGCAATAAAATTTGTGTATATCCATGGTAATCTCGCAAAATTATGAACTTATCTGTTCTAAATGAATGAATCCAGCCACACAAAGTAACTTCTTTTCCAATGTCACTTTTGCGCAGTTCTCCGCAGGTATGACTACGAGAAGAAAATTTTGACCGATTTGATTTAACTGTCGAGTTTGATTTCTGACTATAAAACCTTATAAACCATCGACTATGCCACAGTCTATAAACAGTTGACATCTCTGCTTTGCAAAAACACCAGTTCACCAAAATCTTATATACCTACTACACTTAATGACATCCTAAAAGTCTGCAAAGAAAAGTGATGACTTACATCTAGTCTGAATTATATGGCAGTTGCCAACATGATACCATGCATGACGTGAGCATTTTTCAGTATTACATGTGTGACGAAATAACCATGTGCAACAAATCAAACTTGATCAGTTTTAAGCGTGAAAAACATCAAATTAGTACAATTTTGAAAAAGATTGTTTTACATTACTGAATCATTTTTGGTATTCATAATGAAGTGATTTTGAAATAGAACACTCTATACAGTAATAAAATTCATACGTCAACTTTTTGTAGGCATATGCTTGTGGACTATCTTGACCAAAGGCTAGGAAACTGCGATGAATTATCCCAAATTAGATAAAATGTAAAAAGTTTGGTTGTTAAAAAGAACTTTTTCTAAAATCAAATGTTTGTCTGGCTGTTCATATTATAATCTGTTGCAGTTCTTGACTAATGGGGTGATTTCATTTTATTGAAACCATTTTCTAACAATATCCAAAAAAGTTCCCTGAAGCCTGATCTGGACTTCCCAATCCAGATTAACTTTAAGATTACTATTTATTAGAGTGAACTAAAAAACTGATTTTTTTTTATTTTAAGAAGTGGGATAATTATAATTGTCCCAAGTATAGAGTAAATGACATATAGCAACTGATTTCAAATTGATGAACCAGATAATGGTGGTACACATTTGCCGAACAAGAAAAAATGGCTATTAATTTTGACCATATCTTAAGAACTAGTAGATTTAGAAAGCTGTTTTTGTCTTATAAGATTCAGAAGTAACACTTTCTCCTAAAAGGTTCTTTTACACATTATCAGCAAAAAGTGACACTTTGATAAAAATCATGCATATCTGCTTTGAGTCTGGGCTATCTATGCTCATTGCAAAACCTGTTGTTATCCATTGATATAACTAACCTGTTGTTATCCATTGATATAACTTTAAGGTCTGATTTATTGTCTGGAGTTCTTTAATGGTATGAAACGTGGAGCAATATGCCATACAGCAAGTAGCATCCATACAACAAAGAAATACACAGTATGACAAAGGTAGACACATAATGAAGACATAGTTGACAAATATGTTTTAGGTGAAGGTATTCCATTGAACATAGGCTATTACAGTATTACAAACACTTTGATAAGTTAATTCAACAGATCCACTTTCTGAATTCTGCAAGTTATTAAGTCATAAATACTTAATTAGCAGAATAGGCTACACCTACAAACGGTACATGGTGGCGAAGAAGTAACATACATTAGCTAATGACCATGTATTGTTTGATGAAGACTGCAGACCAAGAAGAAGTGTGGAATTTGGGAATGCCATTCCCAGGAAATCTGACATGCTTGCCAGATATTTTTCACAGCAACACTATAACGTTTGCAAATTTTATGCAGTTAAAATAAAAAAGTAGCACTCAGCATGAATCAACTTTCTTTACACACTGCTTGAGTCAAATTGCTATATTTTACGCAGAACATTTTGTCTAAGCAATGTGCTTGCAGCTGGGCTTGATAAGTGCAACATGTCAGATTTCTTGGCTTTCGGATGTCGAGATGTTTGAAATGATTCAAAGCACACTCCGTCCATTAAGATAGGTTGCAGAAGCCGAAGGTCAAGTCAAGCCATCTATTCAAAGTGTGCTCCCTTCACTAATCACAATACCTGTAGGCCTAAGTGGCTTCGCTGTGAAGGAATGCTAGATGATGCAAAGTTTGGCAAATATAATAATAAAGACGAAATACTTTTTTTTTTCAAAAATTTGCCAATTTTCAAAATTGTTTGTATTGACAAAAACATCCATTTTCAATTAATCAAATAAACACCCAACTATAGCCTAGAAAGAAAATACAGCTCAACATCAATCATTCTGAATTATCATTCTGATCATCCTCCAATTTCTGCAAAGCCGAGTTGTTGGTACCGTGTTGTCATGTGCTTTACAGTGGAACATAAAGCTTAAGTACTACTTCCAATTTTATAACTATAAAAAAAGAATATTTTCGCAGCCAAGAAATAAGTAAAAATCAGTCAGATTACGAACTACTGTAAACAGTGGATCAACAAACAGTATTTTGCCTACTCAGGGAGTCACAGGCATCATGATTTTTAATTAAAACAGATCTTCATCATGAAGATCAATTCAATTCATGCAATTCATAAATGAAAAACATCAAAAAGTTTAAAATTACTGAGAAATATGATCATGAATTGCAAAAAACATCAACGAAAAATCATTATGATTATTGACGCTAACATTGCCATTGTAAATCTTTTTTCCAAAAATTTGCCATAAACTGCAATGGACAAGCACTTGCCTTCATTTTCTGTTAGCTATCCAGCAACCCTGCCATTGCATTGTTGTATGTGGCCAAGTATTGTAACCTAGTTGCTAGTTGGTAGAAAATATACTGGTTTTGATAAGATCGAAATCCAATGCCATGGCAATTTAATCACAATATGATCAGAAGGGGCTACGCAAGCTCATTGTCAGGTGTTCGTTCCAGTGTCAAGCGAATGACTTGCGAAGATTCTGACTTCACACCATGTGTGCATGCACAGAGTAATATTTTACACACCAAATACCCTGATAAAACCGATTTTTGGGGCTTAGGAATTCGTGTTTAGTTAAGTGTGTCGGGTTAGGGTGAGAAAAAGAAAAAGAATTGAGGTCAACGACTAATAAGACTGAAAATTTTCAATGGTTAAGTTTTTCTGGTGATATAGCTTGTTGTGGGTACCTGACATCTAACCAAAATGTTTTAATTTACACAACACACATCAAAAAAGTACCTGCCAGGCTTTATTTCTTTGTTCTGAGAAGCGAAATAACTGAAACACAGTAACAGGTCAGAAATCTCTCACTCCACACGTGTGCACATGCACAATGCAGAGTAGGCCTAATAGGACCTAGGTCAACTCAGCCGCCACTTGCTCCAGCCGCCAGTCGCCTCCAGTACGGACGTCGGCGAAACGCAAACGCGTCACCGGAGCGCGGCCACATTGAACGGATTGAACCAATATTAGCGATCATTGCC